>Ga0209398_1000053_pt1 | contig 96395 bp, 79 predicted proteins | sample AshMeaBigSpring_FD_184125 | JGI IMG/M metagenome (GOLD analysis project Ga0209398, IMG submission 184125) | Groundwater microbial communities from Big Spring, Nevada to study Microbial Dark Matter (Phase II) - Ash Meadows Big Spring (SPAdes)... | ecosystem: Environmental > Aquatic > Deep...
CAGAAAAATTAGAAGCTGAGGCAAGTATGCAGGCATTGCAAATGGCTCTTTCTGCCTTGAGGGCAGAAAGCCATTTGCCCCTTATCCATCATTCAGATAGAGACGTACAATATTGCAGTGCCAAAGATGTAAAGCTATTGCAGGATTATAATGTAAAAATAAGTATGACAGAAAATGACGACCCATTAGAAAATGCTATAGCAGAAAGAGTAAATGGCATCTTGAAAGAGGAATAACTCCACTACTATGAAATAGAAAATATTACTGAAGCAACAGTACTACTACATCAAGTTATAAAGTTATATAACGAAGAACGACCGCATATGACTTTAGGAAATTTAGTACCAGAAAAAGTGCATACTAAACAAGTAGAAAAAGGAAATAAAAAATGGCAAAATTATTATCAAAAAAAATAAACCTGTAAACCAATTTTCGGATTAGGTTTGTACTGACAATTTATTTCAGGATTAAATCCAAAAACTGTAAACTTTTTTTAAGACGACACAATCCCAACTAAGTTTGGGCATTAGCGCTGAAAAGACCCAAAAAGGCTATAATCATCAGTATAGCCATTGTTCCTCTTACCAATTTATTTGCTCTCATTTTTTGCACTAGATGAATAATCACATCAAAGATAGAGACATTATTTACTTTTACAAAAATATATTTTGATCTTTTCAGACACTATTCGGCATAAGGCCATTCAGGCGGGGTTTAGCTATTGTGGATTTAGCAGATCGGGGTTTTTAGAGGCGGAGGCTCCCCTTCTGGAGCAATGGCTTAAAAATGGATTTCAGGGACAGATGTCCTATCTGGAGAGAAATTTTGACAAGCGGCTAGATCCGAACTTGCTGGTACCTGGAGCCAAAACGATTATTTCACTCATATACAATTACTACCCTTCCGAAACGCAAAGGGATACAGAAGCCCCTAAATTAGCTAAATATGCTTATGGGGGTGATTATCATTCGGTTATACGCACAAAATTAATGCACCTAGTACAAGAATTGAAGAGAGAATATGGAGATTTCCAGGCACGAGTGTTTACAGATTCGGCACCTATAATGGAAAGAACCTGGGCTCAAAAAGGCGGATTAGGATGGATAGGTAAAAATACCCTCCTAATAAATAAACAGATGGGATCCTTCTTCTTCTTAGCAGAAATTATTATAGATATAGAAGCAGATAAATATGATATGCCGGTCACCGATCATTGTGGCACCTGTACTGCCTGCTTAGATGCCTGCCCCACCAATGCATTGTTTGCCCCGCAGCAGATGGATGCCTCTAAATGTATTTCTTATCTCACCATAGAACTAAAGGATCAAATACCTGCCTCTTTTCAGGGGAAAATGGACAATTGGATGTTTGGATGTGATATTTGCCAGGATGTTTGCCCTTGGAATAGACATGCAAAACCGCATCAAGAGCCCGCTTTTGCACCACCGCAAGAATTGCTTACTATGGGCAAACGTGAATGGATAGAAATACGAGAAGAAAGTTTTGAAAAACTATTCAAAAACAGTGCGGTAAAACGCACTACATTCCAGCGTCTCCAAAGGAATATCCGCTTCCTGTATCCGGCAGAGGATCCGAAAAATTCCCAGTAGCTCTTAGTTATATAGGAGTAATAAATATCTTTCAAAATTTTGAGATCGGATATCGTATACTAGGCTATTTCTTTATAGCCTTGTAGGTTTTATATTTGTCGTATAGAATTAAAAAAAAGGGAATAATAGAACTAGAAAATCTACCCATTCCATAATCTATCCCGTCATTTTTTTGATCCTCATTTATTCTGTTTTAAGATTCTGAAATTAGAAAAAAAAGTCCGGCATATTTACTAGTATTACTCGGCTTAAATAGCTTTATATATTCTTAGATACTGTTATTAGATACTTTCCTTATAGAGCTCTCACAAAGCTTTCCAATGACCGAAATTACCATCTAGGGCTATAACATGGTGAGTAGGGAAAATGTAGCTAAGCGGACACGACATCCTATCTCGCTATATGAAGTAATTATAGGGAAAGATCAATACTTACCGACCATAAAAAACACTGTTTACTGTAACAAAATGATCATGCAGCAGCTGGCTAAAAGTTACTTATTCTTTATAAGATCATTTATATAAGCCATACATAAATCCAATGTAGCTACTATTCCTTTTTTATGGGTACGTTCTATGCCGTGAGAGGCGGCCACTCCCGGTCCTATGAGGGCTACACGCATATCATTTCCTGCTATTAGCGCAGCAGACCCATCAGAACCATAATAAGGATATATGTCTATGCGATATGGAATGTGATGTATATCTGCCAAATCTATAAGATGCTTGCGCATCCCATAGTCATAAGGACCGGAAGAATCCTTAGCACATATACTGCAGGCAATTTCTTCGCCGGCACATCCATTGCCCACTACTCCCATATCTATCACTATCATTTCTTCTATGTATTTATCAAACTGTATAGCCGATCCGTGTCCCACTTCTTCATAGTTAGAAAAATAGAGTTCTACCGGGACATTTTTAAGTTCTTTTTTTATACGCTCGGCCAATAGTAACAAAACCATACAGCCGGCTTTATTATCCATAAATTTTGACTTAATAAAACCATTATCCAGCTCCTGATAGGAGGGATCGAAGGCTATGATATCACCGGTGTTTATGCCTAGAAGAAGGGTATCTGCTTTGGTTTTTACTTCCTCATCCAGCCGGATATGCATATTTTCCACGGTACGTTTCTGCCCATCGGCCGATTTATTTACGTGCGAAGAGGGGTTATTTAGTAGCAGGGTGCCGGTATATACTTTTCCGCTATGGGTGATGATGCGCAGGTATGATCCTTCGTAGGAGGCTAGAACTGGTCCTCCCAGCTTGGTGATACTGAGGCTGCCATCCTCATTTATATTTTTTACCATCGCCCCCAGTGTATCGAAGTGGGCGGCTATCAGCAGCTTTGGTCTATCGCCGAGTGTACAATGTACACCGCCTTTTCTATTATGACTTGGCGACCACCCCATCATTTTCAGCTTATTATACACATAAGCCCCGGCGGCTTCGGTGTATCCTGTGGGAGAATCTATGGCTACTAATTCTCTCAGCCACTGCCAGCTAGAAGTGCTGTTTGTATTTTTTGAGGCCATCCTTTATTTTTGGGCGAAATTATTATTTTATCCTATTTTGTCGCATTTTTATTGAGAAGTCTTTTTAGAATGGTGCTTCTCTATGACCTTATTATATTATGGCATTTTATGAGTGTGTATCATCTAAAATATAATTTTATAGCCATAGACGGCAATACCGGTGCGGGCAAAACCTCGCTGGCTATTCAAATGCAAGAAAAATTTGGCGGGAAACTTATTCTGGAAAATTTTGTAGATAATCCTTTTCTGCCCCTATGCTATCAAAACCCCGGCCGTTATGAGTTTCAAAATGAAATGTTTTTTCTCACCGGTCGCTATCACCAGCTAAAAAACATTATTGAAGATCCGGAGCTTTATAAATCCCTGCACATATTCGATTATTTGCTAGCAAAATCATTGCTCTATGCAGAAGTAAATCTCCCTTCTTTGGAATATGATCTTTTTAAAAAGTGTTTTGATATTTTTTATGCATCACTGCCAGAACCAGAGCTCATTATTTATATTCATTCAAATGTGGATCGCCTCATTCAAAACATTCAAAAACGGGGCCGGGATTTTGAACAGTTAGTGAGGCGCCAATATCTACAGGATGTAGAAGACATCTACTTCAAATATTTTGCAGCAAATCCTCACCTGAGAATACTCGTTATTAATGCACATAATTTAGATTTTGTAAATGATGAAATTCACTATAACTGGGTGCTAAATCAAATAACCAAAACCTGGCCAGTGGGGTTAAATGTAATAGAATGGCCAGAGTAATGAATGAATCGTATTTCTACATAATTTTAATTGGTTTCATGATACCTTTTAGCTAAGGGATATTATCTTTTAACTTCTACACTCTAAACAATCCGGTGAGGGTAATTTGTTTTTCTATTAATTTTTTACCTTTGTGACTGCGTATGAATGAAAAAATTTTACTGGATCATTACCGCCTACAGATCACCCTAAACCGGCTGTGCAAGCAGCTCATAGAAAGTCACGGGGACTTTACGAATACCGTTATTATAGGCGTTTAACCTAGAGGGATTCCTTTAGCTAACCGTATTACTGATCTGCTCAAAAAAATGAACCATCCCGGCCCATTTTTTGGAAAATTTGATGTTTCCTTTTACCGAGATGATTTTCGTAGAGAAGATAAATTATTGCTGGTGAGTGAATCTACCCTGGATTTTACCATAGAAGGAAGACGAGTAATACTAATAGATGATGTGATGTACACCGGTCGCACGATAAGGGCATCCCTGGATGCGCTATTAGATTATGGAAGGCCTGTACAGGTAGAATTACTCACCCTTGTAGAGCGGCGATTTTCCCGCCATCTGCCCATACAGCCAGACTATATAGGCATAAGCGTGGATAGCATAAAATCTCAAGAAGTGCGAGTAGAATGGAGGGGGGAGGAGGATGAAGATAAAATTATTCTGGTAGAAAAAAGAAAAAAATATTGATATGGGCAAGCTAAGTGTACCTCATCTACTAGGAATAAAATCTTTAGAGAATAAAGATATACCCCTCATTTTTAAAACGGCCGATCAGTTTAAAGAAGTGTTTAATCGCCCCATAAAAAAAGTTCCTACCCTGCGCGATCTTACCATCGTAAATTTTTTCTTCGAAGACTCCTCCCGTACCCGCATCTCCTTTGAATTGGCCGAAAAAAGATTGGGTGCAGACACCCTTAATTTTTCTTCCTCCGGCTCCTCAGTGAAAAAGGGCGAAACCCTGCTAGATACAGTCAATAATATCTTAGCTATGAAGGTAGATATGGTAGTTATACGCCATAAAAGTTCCGGTGTGCCAGAATACCTGAGCCGTCATATAAAAGCCCATATCATAAATGCGGGCGATGGCACACACGAGCATCCTACCCAGGCATTACTGGATGCATTTTCTATACGGGAAAAAATGGGTGCTGTAGATGGTAAGAAGATAGCCATCATAGGCGATATATCCCATAGCCGAGTGGCATTGAGCAATATCTACTGCCTGCAAAAATTGGGTGCAGAGGTGCTTCTCTGCGGCCCTCTACCCTTATCCCAAAATATATCCGGGAGCTAGGTGTAAATGTAACCTATAATCTGCGTGAAGCCCTTCACTGGTGTGATGTAGCGAATGTGCTCCGCATACAGCTGGAAAGACAAAACATAAATTACTTTCCCTCCTTACGCGAGTATTCTCTTCATTATGGAATCCATAAAAAAATGCTTGACCTATTGCCCAAAGCCATCATTATTATGCACCCTGGTCCTATAAATAGAGGAGTAGAGCTCAGCTCAGATGCCGCAGACCCCGGCCATAGTATCAACCTGCAGCAGGTAGAAAACAGCGTAGCCATACGAATGGCGGTACTGTATCTGCTAGCACAAACAAGATTATGAGGCCGCAAAAGCCTAGATAAGTCCATTTTTTTTATCCATATTAAGCATAAAAAATTATCATCCCTCGAGTTTTACATTATTAAAAATCATTAAAACAAGATAAAGCTTTACTAAGTCCCCATCTTGCCATATACACAAAATCATAAAAAAAACTACTTTTGCCTCCATTTTGATTTATGCGTAACTCAGTAGTCATTATTACTTTCCTACTCATCTTTTCAGGATTAGTCCTGCAGGGGCAGAATTATGAGATAAAAATAAAGGTGAAAAACCACCCCAATGATACCCTCATTGTAGCCCATCATTTTGCCGAAAAACAATATGTGGCCGATACCCTTATCACCGATAAAAAAGGTAATGCCTTATTTAAAGGAAATGACAATACCCGGCCTGGACTCTATCTACTTATGTTTCCCAGCAAAAAGTATTTTGAATTTATTCTAGATGAACCCTCCTTCAGCTTAGAAGTAGATACTACTGATTTTGTAAATACCCTAAACTTTAGCGGTAGCACAGAAAATAGTCTTATGTATAAGGATTTAAACTACCTAAATAAATCTAAGCCCCGCACCGATTCGCTGGTAAAATGGAGAGATTCTCTGGACAAAAAAAATCCCTTGGTAAATACCTATAATGAAGAGCTCAAAAAAATACAGGAAGATATTAATACCTATCGCAAATCACTCATCACCGCAAACCCCGGCTTGCTCTATACAGCTCTGCTCAAATCACTCTTTGAACCCACCCCACTCCCCATAGATACCACCCTCTCCGATGATGAAAATTATATTCTAAGAATGAATAATATGCACGTACATTTTTTAGATGATATAGACCTCAAAGATGAACGACTCCTGCGCACACCAGTATTATACCGATCGCTAGAAAAATACCTCGATCATTATACTTTTCAGGATCCGGATTCGCTTATAAAATGTGCCGATGAACTTATCGCCAAAACGGAAGGCACCGTAGAAAATCAAAAATATATCCTCTCCTACCTCCTTAATAAATATGCTAATTCTAAAATAATGGGACAAGATGCCATTTATGTTCACATAGCCGATAATTATTATGCTAAAGGAAAAACACCCTGGGTAGATAGCACAAACCTATATAAAATTACAAATGGTGCAAAGCGTATGCGCAATAGCCTCTTAGGTAAAACTGCTAAAAACCTGATTTTACCTGATCGCTACGGCGTAATGCATAATATGTATGACCTCAAAAATGATTATGTAATTCTTTGGTTTTGGGATCCGGACTGTGGTCATTGTAAAAAAGCTACGCCTAAGCTAGTAGAAGCCTATGATACCCTCAAAACAATGTATGATGTCACCATCTATTCTGTAGCTACTGAAAATGAAGAAGACAAATGGTTAAAATATTTAGACGAAAATAACTTTCCTTGGGTAAATGTAGCGGATCTAGAATACAAAAGCCGATTTAGAGATGATTATGATATCACCGGCACCCCCCGGCTATTTATTCTGGATAAAAACAAAAAAATTATTGCCAAAAAAATTGGCCCAGAACAAGTGACCAACTTTATGGCCAATTACTTGAAAATGGAAGAAAAAAAGAAAAAAGACCGAGATAAAACCGGCACTAAGACCAAAGGCCTCCCACCAAAAAAAAATAATTAAATATGGCAGCAGTAGAAACGATTTCCCTTCCTTTAGGCTATCTCGCCCCCCCATTCCTATTACCTGATACGATAAGCGGTCGCCTGCTCTCCACAGAGGATGTGCGGGGCAATAAGGGATTGCTGGTAATGTTTATTTGCAATCATTGTCCCTATGTAAAACATATCCTGCACACCCTTATCGCTATTGCAAAAAAATACCAACCGCTGGGCATAAGAATGGTAGCTATAAGCAGCAATGATGTCTTAGGCTATCCGGAAGACAGTCCGGAGAAAATGCAGAGCTGGGGACAAGCACTGGAATTTCCTTTTCCCTATCTTTATGACGAATCGCAAGAGGTGGCTAAGGCTTATGCCGCTGCTTGTACTCCCGATTTTAGCCTGTTCGATAAAAATCTTCATTGCACCTATCGCGGGCAACTGGACGGCAGCCGCCCATCTAATAATATCCCCTGTGATGGAAATGAATTGATAAAAGCCCTCGATGCCCTTCTAGCCGACCTGCCGCCTATTGAAAATCAAAAACCAAGTATCGGATGCAGTATTAAATGGAAAAACACCTGATTATTGAACTTTTTTTCTTTTAATTATCTTTATGAAAATACGATCTGTAAAAAAAAATCGTTTTTGTTCTATCTTTGCACCAAAAAAAAATTATTTAAATCCAAAAAATATGAAACAATTATTTGTAGCTTTTGCTCTTTTCTTTGCCATAGGCCTCAGTGCCCAGGATGCTAAGAAATGTTGTGCTAAAAAACAAGCCTGCACTAAAACAGCAGAATCCTCTAAATCTGCCTGTGGTTCTTCTGCATCGGTATCGGGAACGATAGAATCTGCTGGTATTAATGCCGAATCACTGAAATCTGAAGGTTTTGAGGTGTCCACTAATGATTCCGGAATCCTTCAGGGCAAAAAAGTTTGCGCGCATTCTGGTACCACCACTGTTAAAGAATTTAATCCATCTACCGGAGAACTTTCTATAACCAAAACCAGCAAGGATGGAGAAGTTCTCACTAAAGATGTAACCGTGCTGGAAGGAAATGTAAAAAGTGCTGGTAGCACTGGAGTAAAGAAAGCCTGCGCTCATGCCGAAAAAAAGGCTGGATGCTGCGCTGGCGGAAAAGCGAACACCGGTAAAAGCTGCTGCGCGAAAAAGAAATAATCCAGTTTATCTAAAACCTTTTAAAACCGCTTCTACCGAAGCGGTTTTTTTTTGCCTATTTTTATTTCCCTATGTCTAATATCCCTAATGAACTTATAGGCGAAAGTAGTCTCTATCTGCTACAGCACGCCTACAATCCCGTGGCTTGGAAACCCTGGAAAAAAGAAAATCTGGACGAAGCAATAGCACAGGATAAACTCATCATTATAAGCATAGGATATGCTGCCTGCCACTGGTGCCATGTGATGGAGAAAGAAAGCTTTGAAAATGGTGAAGTGGCAGAGCTTATGAATACCTGGTTTATAAACATAAAGATAGACCGCGAAGAAAGACCAGACATAGATCACATCTATATGAATGCCTGCCATCTTATCAATGGATCCGGTGGCTGGCCACTCCATATCATCGCCCTGCCGGATGGGCGACCCGTATATGCCGGCACTTATTTCCCCCGAGAAAAATGGATGCAATTATTGCGTTATTTCCAGCAGATATGGCGTGAAGACAAAAATAAAATGATAGCGCAGGCCACACGCATAACGGAAAGGCTACATCTAATGGAGGCTATCCCTATCCTTACCGAACCCTACATCTTTTCCTTTGAGGAGTTATGGAATGCCCATTTACATAGCCAGCAAAACTGGGATCACCTCCACGGCGGACGCCAGGGAGCACCTAAATTTATTATGCCCGGCTACTTTATGTATCTCATAGATCTATATCATCATACCCATGAAGAAAAAATAAAATCATATCTCTTGCTTTCTCTCGATAGTATAGGTACACAAGGCATCTATGACCAGATAGGCGGAGGTTTTGCGCGATATGCCACAGATGAATCCTGGCTTATCCCTCATTTCGAAAAAATGCTCTATGACAATGCCCAGATAGTATCTCTCTATAGCCGTGCCGCAAGAATGTTTCCGGATAAAAAACGATACCGCCGGCTAGTGACACAATCTATGGAATTTCTCCACCAAAAATTGAGCAATAAAGAAGGCATCTACTACTCCTCATTAGATGCCGATAGCGAAGGCATAGAGGGCAAATACTATCTATGGTCCTATGATGAACTAAAAACCCTGCTAAAAGATGATTTCGACTTTTTTTCTCATCATTATGAAATAGATGTACAAGGAAACTGGGAAGGTCATATCATCCTCGCCCGCAGAGAAAACCAACTGTCTGATGCCGATGATACTCGGCTGGCTGGCTGCCATAAACGGTTGCTGGATGAGAGAGAAAAGAGAGTAGCACCGGCCCTAGATGATAAAGCCATTACCGCTTGGAATGGGTTGATGATAAGTGCCTGCTGTGAGGCGTTTATGGTCACTGAAGATCCTGCCTATCTGCAAGAAGCCGGGCGTACCGCCACTTTTATAGCGAATATAATGCTGGAAGAGGATGGAAAACTACATCGAAATTTTTATCCTAAAAACAATACCGCCACCATCAGTGGATTTCTAGATGATTATGCATTTACTATTAAAGGATTTTTAGATCTATACAGCCTTAGTTTCGATGAAAAATGGTTAGTGCTGGCCACTTGTATGTCCGAATATGCACTCTCTGCTTTTTATGACCCATCTTCCGGTATGATGCACTATAAGTCTCATCTGGATGAAAAACTCATAGCCGATAAAATAGAATACCAGGATAATGTAATACCTTCCAGCTGCGGAGTGATGGCCGAATGTTTTTTTCTACTGGGACACCATTTAGAACGAAGAGAATTAGTGGACTTAGCCGGCCGTATGGCCGCTACTATCCGCAAAGAAATAGTATCTAATAGCAGTTGGTATTATCAATGGACCTCTTTGCTATTAAAAATAATAAAGCCATTTTTTGAGGTAGTAGTAGCCGGACCGGAGGCACTAGCCCTCAGCCACTCTATACACCGTGCTTACCGTCCTGATATGATCTTAGCAGGTAGCAAGAATGAATCTCTAACACCTCTTCTGCGCAATAGATACAAAGATAAAGAAACCCTTATATATGTCTGTATAAATCAAACCTGTCTGGAGCCGGTAAAAACAGTGGAAGATTTCCGTAAAATAGTGTCCCTATCCTTATCTTCATCGTATGTGTAGAATTATCTATTAGTAGTCAGGATATACGAAAGATATGGTAGTGCCGACGGGCTCATGGGGAAGATAAAATATATCGTGCCAGTAGCATTCTTATTTGAAAGGCTACCCATTTTAGCCATCTGTATAATGAAAAAAAACGGGCGCGGCCATCCCAGCAAATCCTGCCAATAAAAAAAACGATTTGCCTATACAAGGTAGCAAGGCTCATCAGGCGAAATGAGCTGCCGTAGTTTTAATAATATCTATACATTCTAATATCTGCTCCTCGGTTATAATAAGCGGTGGGGCAAAGCGAATTTTATCGCCGTGGGTAGGTTTAGCCAGCAAGCCATTGTCGCGCAAATGAAGACAGAATCGCCAGGCGGCCTCCTTATCCGGATGCTGTATAGTGATGGCATTGAGCAGGCCTTTACCGCGCACATCGCTGATGAGTCCTCCTTTTAGCTTTGTTAATTCCGACCTGAGTATTTGACCTAGATATTCGGCATTCTCGTCGAGTTTTTCATCTATTAATACCTCCAGAGCAGTGATGGCCACATGGCAAGCCAGTGGATTTCCTCCATAAGTAGAGCCGTGTTCGCCAGGTTTTATACACATCATTACTTCATTATCTGCAAGTACTGCCGATACCGGAAGCACACCCCCCGAAAGTGCCTTACCGAGTATAAGGATATCAGCCTTTATGTTTTCGTGATTTATGGCCAGCATTTTCCCCGTACGAGCCAGACCGGTTTGGATCTCATCGGCTAGTAATAATACATTATTCTTCTCACATAATTTCTTCACCTCAGCCAGATAGCCGGCCTCAGGGACGATCACACCGGCTTCACCCTGGATAGGTTCTACTAAAAATCCGGCAATATTTTTGTCTGAACTTAGTACAGCTTCTAGGGCAGCGGCATCATTATACGGAATGCGTATAAACCCCGGCGCAAAGGGTCCAAAACCCGTATAGCTGGAAGGATCGGCCGAGAAGGAAACGATGGTAGTGGTGCGTCCGTGAAAATTTTGATCGCAGACGATAATCTTGGCTTCATTTTCGGCCACTCCTTTTACCATATATGCCCATTTACGGCAAAGCTTGAGCGCAGTTTCTACCGCCTCAGCACCGGTATTCATAGGCAATAGTTTATCGTATCCAAAAAGCTGGCAGGTATATTTTTCATATTCCCCTAAGACATCATTATAAAAAGCTCGTGAGGTGAGGGTAAGTTTTTGGGCCTGTTCTATCAGTGCTCCTATAATCCTAGGATGGCAATGCCCCTGATTTACCGCCGAATAGGCCGATAAAAAATCATAATAGCGCATACCCTCTACATCCCACAGATATACGCCTTCTCCGCGGCTGAGTACTACCGGAAGTGGATGATAATTATGTGCACCATAGGTGTCTTCCAGATGCATTAACTGTTCGGCAGTGTTAGTCATTATTTTCATAAGAAAAAATTTACCACAAAGATACATCAAAATGACCTGAGGCCTAACCCTCTCACTTAAATCCAGAGAAAATCAGCGGAGTAGGTATGTCAAAATAAAAGATATATATAATTGAAATAAGGTATTAATGAGTTAAAGCCTTTTCAGAAGATGTAGGCTTATACCTAGACCTTATACATTATGATTAACGTGTAAAAAGCAATTCCCGGTACTTTGGAAATGGCCAAATAGCATCGGCTATGATTTGTTCCAGCATATCTGCTTCTTTGCGCATTTCGGCCAGCAATGGCTTTATATGATCGGCAAAGGCTTTGGCCTTGGTCCCTGCATGTTCTATGATGCGATATTCTGCAATGGCATCCTTCATTTGCCCTCTTTTTTCATTCAACACATTTATACGATTCGCCACTTCAGCGACTATATATCGCTGGGCAGTGGGAGCGATTTTAGACTCGGAAATATTTTCTAATCCGCGGATGTTTTCTAATAGCTCATTGAGATATTTTATACCGGCCGGTATGATGTAAGTAGCAATAAGCTCATTCATGAGCTTAGCCTCTATTTCTGTTTTTTGGTAGAAAATCGTATTCCACACCTCTACCCTGGCTTTGAGCTCGGCAATGGAAAGGACTCCTGACTCTTCAAAAAGACTTTCTACCTCTACATCATCATAGAAATCAAATGCGTAAGCCGAGGAAGTCACATTCTTAAGTCCACGGCTTAGGGCCTCAGCCTTCCATTCATCACTATAATTATCGCCTTCAAAACAGATGCGCTTAGAGTCACTTATATAATTTTTAATCACCCGCAGGATGGCACTGTCTTTTTTATCTCCCTTAGTTACTAAATCATCTACATCGGTTTTAAACTGGTTCAATATTTTACCTACGATGGTATTCATCACGGTCATAGGCCATCCACAGTTAGCCGATGAACCTACTGCTCTTATTTCAAATTTATTTCCGGTAAAGGCAAAGGGAGAGGTGCGGTTTCTATCCGTATTATCTATGAGCACATCTGGAATAAGATTATGGATATTGAGCTTAAGATCCTGGCTATCATATTCATCCATACTTCCCTTTTTAACCTTTTCGGCCACTTCATCTAGTACCTGAGTAAGTGTTTTACCTATAAAGACGGAGATGATAGCCGGAGGAGCTTCGTGTCCGCCTAGTCTGTGATCATTAGCCGCGGAGGCTATGCTGGCACGCAGCAGATTATCATATTCATTTACAGCTTTTATGGTACAAACAAAAAAAGTAAGAAACATAAGATTCGTCTTGGGTGTTTTGCCGGGCTTAAGCAGATTTATTCCCGTATCGGTGCGCATAGACCAGTTATTGTGTTTGCCAGATCCATTGAGTCCAGCAAAGGGTTTTTCGTGTAGCAATACTCTTAATAAATGTCTTTTAGCCACACGTTCCATCAGATCCATCAAAAGCTGGTTTTGATCTACGGCTAGATTGAGGTCATTATAGATGGGAGCAAACTCATATTGGCCGGGAGCTACTTCATTATGGCGGGTGCTGAGGGGGATTCCCAGTTGCAGAGCTTCTGTTTCTAAGTCTAACATAAAAGCATATACGCGCTCAGGTATAGACCCGAAATAGTGGTCGCTTAGCTGCTGCCCTTTAGCCGGTGCCGAGCCAAAGAGCGTCCTGCCACAAAGCTGCAAATCCGGTCTTTCCAGAAAGAGTGCACTATCCACTAAAAAATATTCCTGTTCCCATCCTAAAGTAGGAATGACTTTAGTCACATTTTTATCGAAAAGATGACATACCGGCACTGCTGCTTTTTCGAGGTATTCCAGAGATTTTAAAAGCGGACCCTTATAATCCATAGAGTGGCCAGTATAGGAAATAAATACTGTAGGGACACAGAGCGTTTTTCCATAATCGCCTATTTCCATAATAAATGCTGGCGAGGTGGGATCCCAGGCGGTATAGCCCCTGGCCTCGTGGGTATCGCGCAGTCCGCCAGAAGGAAAGCTACTCCCGTCCGGTTCACCCTGCACCAGCTGATTGGCATTAAAGTTTTCTATACCTTTAAAAGTCTCTGTTTTCATAAAAAAGGTGTCGTGCTTCTCGGCCGTGGCTCCGGTGAGGGGTTGAAACCAATGAGTATGATGGGTGGCCCCCATATTGATAGCCCAAGATTTCATCGCTGCAGCTACGTGATCTGCCAGCTCGCGATCTATTTTTAGTCCATTGTCTATGCTATGTGCTACTTTCTCATATACATCCTGATTGAGATAAGACCTCATCTTTTCAAGGGTGAAAACGTGACTAGCAAAAAAATCAGAAATTTTTTCGGATGGCCTCACTACATCTATCGGATGGCGATGAGAGGCAGTGTGGAGACTGGAAATTCTACTCATATATTTTTATTAATAATTTATATTTATAAATATGTTTATTATTTTTACAAAATTTCCGCAAATGTGCATTAATTTATTTAATTATTCTAATTTTTTTAATGAAATTTCCAAAAAAATAGCTGATTTCAATTCCATATAGTAAAATAATTAGGTGAATCTTACTAGATATTATCTATATAAAGATGCCAGATTTCTATTCCAGCCATTCCATATATGCCCCTCCTCTTAAAGTTTTACACTTTCTAAAAATTAATGATAAGTGTATGTGGTAATTCATTTTTATACTGCTATTTTTGCCTGCTATTATTTTTTAGAATCAGATTTATCATACCCAACCCAATTATCGCCTTATGCGTCTAAAACAGATTGAAATTCAAGGATTTAAGAGTTTTGCTGAGAAAACGATCATTCATTTAGATAATGATGTCACCGGTATTGTTGGGCCTAATGGCTGTGGAAAATCCAATATAGTAGATGCAATCAGATGGGTGCTAGGCGAGCAAAAATCCAAAATCCTTCGTTCTGAAAAAATGGACAACCTCATCTTTAATGGTTCAGCAGATAAATCTGCCGCCCAGCGGGCACAGGTCTCCCTCACCCTGGAGAATTCTAAAAATCTAATGAAAACAGATTTTAACACCGTCACCGTAACCCGCGAAATATACCGTGATGGCGAAAGTGTTTATAAAGTAAACGACGTAGTATGCCGCCTGAAAGATGTTCACGAACTATTCGCCGGCACCGGTATCTCCGCCGATAGTTATTCTATCATAGAACTGAGTATGATAGGAAATATCCTCAATGACAAAGATATTCGCCGAAACCTTATAGAGCAAGCAGCAGGTATATCCAGCTATAAACATAAAAAGAAAGAAACACTCAATAAACTCGTTTCTACCGATGACGACCTCACCCGATTACTAGATCTGATGGCTGAGATAGAAAATAATCTCAAATCTACTGAACTGCAAGCAAAAAGAGCCGAAAAATACCTCAAAGTAAAAGAACAATACCGCCAGCAAGCCACCGAACTCACCAAACTACAACTACTGGAACACAAATCCGTTTTCGAAGAACTCTCACAAAAAGAAGAAACTGAGAAAAACAACAAAGCTGAATTGGAAGCAGTAATCGCCCGGTATGAAACCGAAACCCTCCAGATAAAATCAGACCTCGCTCAGCGCGAAAAAGCCCTCATCGAGGCTCAAAAAAAACTAGACTATCACCTAGAAATATGGCGCAAAGAAGAAGCCAATAAAGAAATTAAATCCGAAAAAGTAAAATTCCTGCACGAAAAAACTCAATCCCTCCATGGACGCATTCAAGAGGAAGAGGTAGCCATAAAGGAACTAAACCAAAGCATAGCCGCACTCGAAAACAATATCCAATCCGAGCAGACTAAACTAAGAAAACTTTCCGCCGAAGTAGAAAAAAAACAGTTATCCAGCGAAGAAAAAAGAAAAAGCAATAACCAAAAACGGCAGGAACTAAGTGCCCAGGAAAACCTGGTGAGACAGATAGAAAGCCGCTTCAGCGATGAAGACCGAAAATTAGCCATTATTCATACTGAAAAATCTACCTTACAGAATGAAGAGGCTATGAATACCCAACATACCAAAAAAAGACAAGAAGACCTCCTTCTGTTAGGCGAAGAGCTGGAAAAACTGAGCCTCCTGCGCACCCAGGAAGCACGGGAATTTGAAGCGATGTACACTAGGGCAGAAATGCTAAATAGTGACCTCGACCGGGTAAAATCTCAAACCGAAGAAATACGCGAAATGATTCAACATACCACCCGCGAACTCGATGCCCGCCGAAATGAATATAACCTCACCAAAAGTCTCGTAGAAAACTTAGAGGGATTTCCCGAATCGGTGCAATTTCTGCAAAAAAATAAAGAATGGTGCCACAGACCACGCTTATTATCCGATCTTATAACCTGCGAAGAAGAAGTAAAACCCGCCATAGAAAACTACCTAGAAGGATATATGAACTGGTATGTGGTAGATAATAATGGCGAAGCATTTGCCGCCATAGAACTCCTCGCCAAAAATAATAAAGGCAAAGCCGGTTTTATATGTCTCAAAGATATCCCGACCGCACCCGCTCTTCATGCCCCTTTAATTCATCCGGATATAACCCAGGTTATCTCTTTGGTACAATGTGATGAACCCTATAAACCACTATTACAACACCTATTTCACCAGGTGTATCTCGCGCCGGAAGAACAAATAGATAGCCTATCCCATCAATATCCCCACACCATTTTTGTCTCCCCCAATGGAAAACTCATAAAAAATCGCGAAAAAATTAATGGGGGTAGTGTAGGTTCTTTTGCCGGAAAAAGACTCGGAAAAGTAAAAAATCTCGAAAGACTAGAAAAAGTTGTGGCCGAGTTACAGGCCAAATCCGATGAACTGCGCGAACAAATGAAGGGAATGCATCAACTGCAGGAAAAACTGCAAGCCGAAATAAAAACCATCCATACCGGAGCAAAAAAAGATCAGCTAAACAAGCTCGAAAATCATTATGTAACCATACAAACTAAAATCGAAAACTTCCAGCTTTTTCTCCAGGACTCTGCTACCAGACAGGCTGCCCTTCAAGAAAAATTTGAAAGACTAGATATAGACCGACAAAATATCCTCGAACAACGGAAATCCATAGAAGCAGAAAAAGCAAAACAAATGGAACGCCTGGAGTCTGTAATACAAATTCAATATCAAAGCGAGCTGGAAATGCAAGAAACTGTAAAACATTTTAATGAAATGAACATACAGTTTCACCAGCAGCAAAATAAACTGAACGCTTTTACCCAAGAAAGAGAATTTAAAAGAAATAGAATTCGCGAACTGGAAAATGCTATAAACCGAAACAAGCAGCTCCAAGCCGAAGCCGAAGCCGAAATGCTACAGCTAAAACAAGACCTATCCCAAAATGAAAATGAACTCGCCTTTTTGCAAAGACAGAAAGAGGAACTCACTAGCGAAGTAAATGATAAAGAAAAACAATACTATGGCCGGAGAGCTAGCATAGAAGAATTAGATTCACGCCTTAAGCAAGCGATGAAAAATAAAGAAATTGTGGATATACTCATCAGTGAAATTAAAGATCAATATAATACGATGCAGTACAAGCTCGTATCTCTTAAAGAAAGACTCTCACTGGAATTTCACCTTGATATAAATGAATTGCTAAAGCAGGAAGCAGACCCCTCCATAGACCAGGAAGAGCTGGAACAGAAAGTAGCCAAAATGAAAAAAACTCTCGAAAACTTTGGGGAAGTAAATCCATTCGCAGTAGATGCTTATAGAGAAGTGAAAGAAAGATATGATTTTCTCATCGCCCAGCGCACCGATCTCGAAAATGCAAAACTATCCCTTCAGCAGACCATCGCTGAAATAGAAAAAGCAGCCACCGAAAAATTCCTCGCCTCTTTTACACAGGTGAGAGAAAATTTTCAACTTGTATTTAAACAATTGTTTTCCGAAGGCGATACCTGCGACCTCCTACTCACTGAGCCCGAAAATCCCTTGGACTCTAAAGTGGAAATCATAGCTAGGCCTAAAGGCAAACGCCCCCTCACCATAGATGCCTTATCTGGTGGAGAAAAATCCCTTACTGCTATCTCACTCATCTTTGGTCTCTATCTCATTAAACCTGCTCCTTTTTGTGTACTAGATGAGGTAGATGCACCCCTAGATGATGATAACGTAGATAAATTTAATAAGATGATTCTGACTTTTTCAGTAAATTCGCAGTTTGTAGTGGTTACCCACAATATAAAAACGATGTCTTATGTAAAACGTATCTATGGAATCGTAATGGCCAAAACCGGTATCTCCCGCGCTGTAGCGGTAGATTTTGCCTCACTCAATTAAACTGTAATTCCTAACAACATTTTCCTAAAGGAACCCGCAAGCTTAAATGATTGTTAGGTAGTAAACAAAATCATTATTATGAAATTATCCGAAGTAAAATCCATCTTAAACCATTCTGAAATAGTAAATTTTGAAGTAGAAGGAGGTGAATTTGTCCCTGCCCATTTTCATGTTACAGAATTAGGTATCATCACCAAGCTTTTTATAGATTGTGGTGGAACGGTACGCACTGAAAAACGGGCTAATTTCCAATTGTGGAATGCCTATGACACTAATCATCGCCTTAGCCCTAAAAAATTATTGCATATCATTCAATTATCCGAAGAAAAACTAGGTATGGATGACCTAGAGGTAGAAGTAGAATATCAGGGATCTACGATAGGGAAATATGATCTCACCTACAATGGTACTCACTTCCTCTTAGCTGCAAAAAATACTGCCTGCCTAGCCGAAGACTTTTGTGGTATGACGCCGGATAAATTGATTATAAATAAGCCAGCTTCTTCCTGCTGCGATCCCAAGACCGGGTGTTGCTAGAAAGATACTTGTTATACATCGGATTATCTATCCCAGTTAGAAAATATCCTTAATTTACACCCATAATCGCTTTAGAGATTATTTCCTACGATTACCATCTAGCACATTACCCCTCATGAATGAAAAACCTGCTCCATTAAAGCCCACCCCCTCCCAGCCCAATAATCCCCTGCACGGTATCACCCTATCCCAGATGCTCGAATACCTCTTGGAGCAGTATAGATGGGAGGAATAGGGTAAGCGCATAAGTATTCGTTGCTTTACGGTAAATCCCTCTATAAAGTCTAGCCTCACTTTTTTGCGCAAGACGCCTTGGGCCAGGGAAAAACTAGAAAAACTTTATCTTCATACGATACCTAATAAATAAGGCGGTACTAAGTATAAAAATATTCTTTCATAGTTTCCGCTAAAATGATTTTAATCAATAACTTATAAAGTCTATTTAAGCGAATGTAGTAATTAGTCGCTTCGTTATAGATTAATACCGAAAACTGCGGATAAATGATAAATAGCTTGCTTCCTACTTTATACAATAAGATTAATAAACGATATTTTTTGTTTTTGAAAGATAAAAAATTGCATTTTCTGCCCCCTTGTTATAATAAAACCTATGAGCAAAATACCCCCCTTTTATCAATTTAAGTTACCTCTTCTTTCTGGCGAAAAAATGGACTTTCATGATCTTCAAAACAAAGTAGTGCTTATCGTAAATATCTACAATTTTGTATTTCTATGTTTTCATAGTATTTATAAGATACTGATGCAATGGTTCACTGCCATTCTCCCCTACGGCTAAAGGCCAAGTACAATGAAAGAAAAGGAGGATGTTTTATAAAATAAATACCTTTACCCTTACAAATAAACATAATACCAATGTACAGTTTTCAGGAAGCCATACAGTGGGCTGATCAGATGCCGCATTGGTTGGCCACGCAGGGTTTACGCATATTGGCTATCTTATTAGCGGCCTATATATTTTATCAGGTCATAAAGCGAGTCATTAGCAATACTATAAGAATAAGTGTGCAGGAATCTTCTCCGGAGAGCGAAGCAGATGAAAAAAAAAGAGAGACTACACTCATACGAATAGTAAGCGGCACAGCCCGGGTCATCATCATCATAGGAGTCGTAATAATGATACTAAAACAGGTGGGCATTATGGTAGAGCCTATGCTGGCTGGAGTGGGAATAGTAGGGCTGGCATTTGGTTTTGGTGGGCAGTATATCATCAGGGATATTCTCACCGGTTTCTTTATAATCATAGAGAACCAGTATAGGATAGGAGATGTAGTAAAATTTGAAAACAAAAGTGGGCTGGTAGAGGACATAAGTTTACGCAGGACTGTTCTTCGTGATATAGATGGCACTGTTCATTATATACCTCACGGGGAGATAAAGACGGTCTCAAATCTCTCGAGAAATTTTTCGCGTATGATTATTATTATAAAATTAGATTATACATCCGATTTGGAGAAAGCTATTATCCTTATAAACAGCACAGGTGCTGCCCTCGCCGCAGATCCTTTTTGGCGAGAATATGTATTGAGTCCGCCGGTTTTTCAGCGCATAGATGATTTTGGCGATCAGGCTATCATACTTCGCATACAGGGCGACACTATACCCCTTAAACATTCGGAAGTGAGTGGCGAATTTAGAAGGCGAATAAAGATAGTTTTTGATGAAAATAAGATTGTTATTGCACATTCTAATACGGGTACTACCCATCCCTTCATTCCTTCCTGAAATAATAACGGTCTGTTTAGATATTATAATACTTTATTCCTATCTTTGTAATTATTTTACTCCAAATTTGTCGCTAATTATGAACAAGAGAATTCTGAATTTGCTTTTTTATGGTGTTATACTGGGTCTGAAGTGGAATTTTTTGCACGGGCAGGGTCTAATGATCAATGAAGTGATGTCTAAAAATCAAACCGTGATACCCTCTGCAGATGCCAGTTTTCCGGACTGGATAGAATTATATAATAGTTCTGAGTCTGCAGTACATACTTCTGGCTATTTTCTATCAGATAAAGCGAATGACTTATCGAAGTGGGCCATACCGGACACCCTTATTCCGCCGTATCAATTCCTGCTCATTTATGCTTCCGGTACGGGATTATCCATCCTACCCATGGAACCACACACAAATTTTTCGGTAAATTCTTCCGGCGAAATGCTCTACCTAAGCCCACCAGATGGAAGCCCCACCGATAGCCTCTTCATACCTGCCCTTCTGGCCGATTTTAGTTATGGTAGAATAACAGATGGTGGGGAAGCTTTTACCATTTTTTCACATAGCAGCCCAGGAAGTTCTAATGCCATTAACCTGCCCGCCTATACGCTCGATTTTTCTTTTGCTCCGGGAAAATATCTCTATCAGCATTCATTGGAAATAACTGGCGCACCCGAGTTGGAGATACATATTACTCTTAATGGCGAAGAACCTACTAAATATTCACCGCTCTATACCGGCCCGTTTTTATTAGATGATCGGGCCGGAGATCCGGATTATTACTGCCTGTTTGAAAATACAAATCCCTCCTATATTCCTTCATCGCCGGTAAAAAAAATGAATATCATAAGGGTGCGGGCCTTTATAGGCGATATACCAGTGAGCCAGATTTATACCCGGTCTTACCTCATAGGTGCAGATACGGAAAAATTTAATATGCCGGTCATTTCTATCGTAAGTGATGCGGAAAATTTTTTTGATTATGAAAGCGGAATACTCATAAATGGCATCCATCTGGATAGCATAGGCATACCCAATTATGATATGCCGGGAAGCGAATGGGAACGTCCGGTACATGTAGAACTGTTTAATGAAGCCGGATTGCTGGAATGGGTCCAAAACTGCGGATTGCGGGTACACGGAAACGGGCCACAGTTTCAGCGTCAAAAATCCCTGCGATTAATAGCAGATAATTACTATGGAAGTCCCCGATTAAACTATCCTTTCTTCCCCTGGCTAGAGGCAGATAAATATAATGAAATAATCCTTCGAAATATTCTATCTGCCGCTAATGGTAGTATGATGTCTGATGAGCTGGCTAGTATCTGTGCTGCTCCTGTCGGCATATCTGTGCAGGCTACAAGACCGGTTACTCTCTTTATAAATGGCGAATTTGCAGGCATCTATGCTATGAAAGAAAAACAGGATAAGTATTATGTAAAAAGAAACTTTGGGGCAGATGAAAACAATATAGATATGCTATTTATAAATGAGGGACTCGTAGAAGAAGGGGATGCCGCTGATTATCATTCGCTCATCAGCTTTGTGGAAAATAATGATCTCTCGATCCCCGAAAATTATGAATATGTGAGCACACGTATAGATTTAGAAAACTATACAGATTATCTCATAGCAGAGTTTTATTTTGGCAATATAGACTGGCCCTATAATAATATTAAATTCTGGCGCACACGGGCCGATACCGCTAAGTGGCGATGGATGCTACAGGATTTAGATTGGGGATTTTTAAACGCCCAATCTCAAAATCTTACCAGTTATATAAATAACCTGGGAGATCAGAATGTAGAATGGGCTACCTTTTTAGGTAATCATCTGCTGGCAAATGATGCCTTCCGCACCCAGTTTATCGCCCGTATGGACTATCTTCTGCATCATAGCTTTCACCCAGAAACCATGGCAGGCCCTATACTTAATCTCAGCGATCTTTATGTCCCCCAGATGACCGATTATTTGGATCGCTATGCCTTATCAGATTTTGGGATCACTTATGCAACATGGAATAATACCATTGCTTCATTGCTGTATTTTATCTCGCATCGCCCCTGCGCATTAAAGGAGGAAATAGCAGTGCTTTATGGCATAGAAATGGATATAGAGCCCTGCACTACGCTATTTCCTCCCCCGGCAGAAAATCCCCAACCATCCGGATCTATTTTCCATTATATACTCCCTCCCATAAATGCGGCATCTATCTCTGCCGGTACTGGTGGAGATACCGTAGATTCATCGCCTCGAGGCGAAATTATCACCACAATAAATGAGGTGGCGCAAGAGCAGGAACTGGGCATAGCTATTGACGATAATTTTGTAAAAGTAAATTGTATGAACTGCGATAAAGCCATCATTTATGCAGAGCTGCTGGACCTCTACGGCCATCGAGTATATCTCTCTACCCTATCCCTCTCTTCATCCTCTCCGATAACACTCCCATTGCCTGCCTTGCTAAATGGGATGTATATACTTCGTATCACTAATGCCGAATCCGGCTATGCAGTTTCTAGGCAGATGTCAATAATAACCCATTAGTATCTAACTGGTGCGCAAGGCCAGGGAAACTCCTAGATAATGCGAAATACTGCCGCCCAGCACAAAGAGGTGCCAGATAGCATGATGATAGGTGAGTTTTTTCCAAAGATAAAATACCGTGCCCAGGGTATAAAATAAGCCTCCTAGTAGAAAAAAATGGAATACCTGCTGGGGCATATTCGTAAGAACCGGGCCCGAAAATCCTGCCCCTGCCCAGGCGATAGCCACATAAAAAAGGGTGCTCAACAGGCGATTTTTGCCGGTATGAAACAGTTTATAGATCATTCCATCGGCTATGATAGTCCAAAAAAAGAATAAAAATCTGCGACCATCCCACTGTCCCATATAGGCTATCACTAGCGGGGTAAAAGTTCCACCTATAAGGAGAAAGATAGATACGTGATCTACCAGGCGCATCCATCGCTTAATGATAGGATCGGTAATAGCATGGTAGGCAGTGGAGCTGCTATAGCTCATCAGCAGCCCAAAAATATAGACGATACTGGCCCACATAAGCCCCACATTATCCTTAGCCATAGCCAACGAAACGATAACAGGTCCCGCCGCAATAAAAAACAAGAAGCCCATACCGTGGGTAAGGGCATTAGCCCATTCGGTATTCTTTTGATTCATCATAATGATTTTTATAAAGGCACAGAAGGAAAGGAGAATTATTTTCTATGTATTCATTCACAGATATACAGGAAAGGCCCAGAATTAGCTTCTAAGATAGTATCCAAGGGCTATATAAACGACCTTTCATTCGTAGAATCTATAATAGCTAGCTATGCCTTTCCAGCCACCAGATCACCACATCCTTTAGCAGCATAAAGATCATCAAGGGTATGAGGATGATCATTCCCACCATTTGTGCTTTCTCTAAAAAAGCCTCACTTAGCGGCTTGCCTTTAATCATCTCAGCTAAAAGAAACATAATATGTCCGCCATCTAGGGCAGGTATGGGCAGCATATTCATAACCGCCAGTCCCAGAGAAATGAGTGCCGTGAGTAACCAAAATTTTTGCCATATCCATTCGGCTCCATATATCCTCCCTATCCCCACCAAACTTTGGGTGTCTTTCACAAAACTGATTTTCCCGCTTATCATTTTCCCAATGCCCAGCACCGAATAATAAAGCTGCGCAAAACCATCTTTGAAAGCATATTTTATGGCCGATCCCAGGTTGTAATATGTAAAAGGATTTACTTTATCCGAATCAAAGATAGGAGCAAATCCCAATTTTCCATTCTTATCTACCGGCAATTCTTCTGATAGTTTTTCTCTACCGCGCAGGAGATCCAGTTTCACCCTTTGATCCTTATTAGCTAAAAGAGCGGTTTTTAAGTCTCCAAAATTTTTTATTTCCTGGCCATTGATACCGGTAATTACATCATCCGTTTTTAATTTTTCGGAGGCTTCTTTATAATCTGCTCCCACAGCCGCCACGATGACCTGATGATGAAATGCCTCTAAAAGCGGAACTCCTTTAGCGGAGCGAAATAGGGTATCCGGAGTGGTAAAATTCACTAGTTGTCCGCCTCTGTTTACTTCCACATCTGCTCCAAAGAGCAATTTGCCCGATGCGATATCATTAAATCGCTGAGGAGTTTTACCATTTATTTTTACTACTTTATCTCCCGTTTTAAAGCCTAGTTTCTCTCCCATATCAAAGACATAGATCCCCTCTTTTAAATCATCTGAAGCGATATACCCTTTTATATAGTGCATATTGCAGAAAGCAAATATGACAATACCTACAATAATATTCATCACTACGCCGGCTACCATCACTATAAGTCTTTGCCAGGCGGGCTTTGATCGGAATTCCCAGGGCTGTGGCGGCAGTTTCATCTGTTCTTTATCCATACTTTCATCTACCATACCGGCTATTTTTACATAACCTCCCAGTGGCAGTGTGCCTACACCGTATTCTGTATCACCTATTTTTTTACTCCAGAGCTTGGTGCCCCAAGCATCAAAAAATATGAAAAACTTCTCTACTTTTATTCCGAAAGCCCGTGCAGCGAGAAAATGACCCAGTTCGTGCACAAACACTAATAAAGACAAAGCCAGGATAAGCTGCCCAGCTCCTATTAAAAACCCCGCATTTAACATAGCAAAATAATAAAATAAGATTCAAAAATAACTTAGTTTAGTTAAAAGCTTACAAAAGAAAAAAGTTAATATTAGCAAAAAACTATTGGCAAAAGGCCTCTTCACCAGTATTGAGTAATGTATTTATGATACCATCCGCTTGTATCTGATTAGAAAATATACAGCTAAAGGCTTCATCCGGGCAAATATGAGCAGGCTCTATAATAAGACAAAAATGTGAATCGAATCTAAGCTCTTTCCCATCTTCAAATTCTATTTCTAGATCATATTTGTATATATCTTCTCGAGGATCACTATCGCCATCCTTTCCATCCCACCACTCCAGCGGGTCATCGGACTCAAATACCTTTTTCAATCCGCGTTTTATCTTCAAATTAAAATGAGTAATCGCTCCGATAATTTTTACGCCAAATCTATCATTGATCTGGTCTCCGTTAGGGGTAAAAGCATTAGGCACCGCTAGTAATACGCCTTGATAAGTAAATTGAAATGCCGAATCTTGGCAGCAGCTATTTTCTATCCGGTTTTGCCTGCAGGCTGTACAAAGAATACATAACCAAAATATTATATTATATTTAACCGTTGGCAAATTCATAGACAATAAGGTCATCCTATTCACAAATGTATTATTTTTTCTTCATTTTGGTAATAGCAATCTAGGCATGGTACTAGGCGTATGAAGGGATCTATACAACCGACGGCACTGAGCGAAAACGCGATTTGAGCAAGGGATAGATCATCACACTGAGGAGAATAATAAAGGCACCGGCATAAAATCCCCAAGCCATTTTCTCTTCTTCCCCAAAGATGATCCAGGCGAGTACAATGCCATATACCGGTTCTAGGTTTATTACCAGATTTATCATAAAGGCACTGAGCCTCTTGAGCAGGGATACCGTGGCTACAAAAGCAAACGCAGTACATAGCAGAGATAGCACACCCATGGCCGCCCAGTCTATACCTGTGAGCATACGCGGGTCCGGCCAGATACCTTTTGTAATTCCAAAAACGATCCATAGATAAGCAGAACCTATGGCCATTTCTATAGTCGTGAGTACCACAGGGTGTACGTCATTTCTCACTTGCCTTTTATTAAAAATAGTATATAAAACAGCTATAAAGGCACTTATAACCGCACACACTATTCCCTGCCAATACTGAAAAGCAAATCGCGTAATAAGATATAATCCGGAGAGTACAGCTATACCCAGTACTACCTCTACCCACCATATTTTTCTCCTCTCTAAAAGCGGCTCCAGCAGACTGGCAAAAAGTGTAGCCGTAGCCATACAGCCAAGTGTAACGCTCACATTGGAAATTTTTATGGCCAGAAAGAAAAAAAACCAATGAGTGGCTACCAGCATACCTATGAGTGCTATCTGCCCAAAACAATTCCAGCCGAGATTCAGTGGTATTTGTTTATAGCCTATCCATATACCCAGTGCCAATGCGGCTATCAGGGTGCGCCATGCTACCAGTATGCCTGCATCCAGTGCTATTATCTTGCCCAGTATGGCAGTAAACCCAAAGAGAAAAACTATAAAATGTAATAATAGAAGATCGCGAAAATTATTTGGGGCAGACACGTAAAAATATAATACCGATGATAAAAAATAATATATTGGGTAGCCATACCGCCATGAACGGCGAAAAATTTCCATTGGTGGCAAAGGTAGTGGTAAACTGCATCATAAGTATATAAAATGCACTGAGAGCTATGCCCATTAAAATATGCCAACCCATACCTCCCCGTGTCTTACGCGATGCGATAGAAAAACCGAGTAAGGTGAGTATAAATGTAGCAAAAGGAACAGCGGTGCGCCTATAATTTTCTACAACAAAAAATTCCATATTAGCTCTGCCTTTGCGCGTTTCTTCCCATATATATTTATAGAGCTCAGGGCTAGTCATTTCTTCTTTGAGCGTGGTGCGGGTATTTATTTCCTCCTTTTTTAACAGGAGCATGGTATCCATCTTTTCTCCGGTAATAAGTCTCTCATTAGTGCCTTCTATATCGCGTATGTAATAGTCTTTGAGCGTCCAGTTTTTTTTGGCTATATTATAGAGGATCGTTTTAGCTACTAGTTTTCTTTTTATTTCTTTGTTTTCAATCACTTCTATGGTAAAATTTCGACCGGTATTATTCGTAAAATTAAAAGTTTCCAGCCCATAATAAATACCTGGTGCCCTCTGGATATGATAGTTTTCTTTTCTGGTAATCCGGTTTTTATTCATATATCCTTCCTCAAAACGGGCGTTTCCCTTATTTGCTAGTGGAATAAAATAATGATTGCCGGCGAGCTGTAGTAGAAATAAAAGCGCGGCGCAGAAAAGATAAGGCACAAAGAGTATGCGATAAAAACTCACCCCTCCTGCCAGCATCGCTACTATCTCAGAACGGCCCGCTAGGCGAGAAGTAAAAAAAATAACCGTTATAAATACATAGATAGGGAAAACCAAAAAGGTGATAAAGGGTATAAAATTTCCAAAATGATGGACTATAATGGCATCTAATGGCACTTTATGTTCTAAAAAATCATCCATCTTTTCGGACATGTCCACCACCACCACTACTAAAGTACACATGAGCAATACGAAGATAAAGGTGCCCAAAAAATGTAGAATAATATAGCGATCTAGGATTTTCAACGGATAAATAGGATAGATTCTTTTAAATATAACACAGATGTGAATATTACATTATAGACGATGGCTCAACTTTCTTATCATGTGGGATTTCCATAAAGAAAATTCTCCGGTAAGAATTTTCTCACGAGCTTGCTTTACTAACCAAAGATAAAAAGAGAGATTATGGACACTGGCTATATAGGCTCCCAATATTTCTTTACTTATCATTAAATGGCGCAGATAGGCTTTAGAGTAAATCATACTGCTCTCACATACACCAGAATCATCTATGGGCGAAAAATCGTCCATCCATTTTTGATTGCGAATATTTATAATCCCTTCGGCAGTAAAGAGCCATCCGTTGCGTGCATTGCGTGTGGGCATCACACAGTCAAACATATCTATGCCCAGAGCTATACATTCCAAAATATTTACCGGCGTACCTACCCCCATAAGATACCGCGGTTTATCTGCCGGTAGTATGCGGCAGACGAGATCGGTTATAGCATACATATCCTCGGAAGGCTCTCCCACAGACAGCCCACCTATAGCATTGCCTTCTCTATTTTTAGAGGCTATAAATTCTGCTGATTTTTTTCGCAGATCCGGATATACACTGCCCTGTACGATAGGAAAAAAATTCTGCTCGAAACCATATAAATCTGGTCCCTTATCGAATTGATGAAGGCATCGGTCTAGCCACTGGTGGGTTATGTGCAGCGATTTTATGGCATATTCTTTTTCACATGGATAGGGAGTACATTCATCGAAAGCCATAATAATATCTGCCCCTATTGTGCGCTGTATATCTATCGTACGCTCAGGCGAAAAGAAATGCCTGGAACCATCTATATGCGATTGAAAATGCACGCCTTCCGAATTTATTTTTCTCATTTGGGCCAACGAATATACTTGGTAGCCGCCGCTATCTGTAAGGATAGGGCGATTCCAGTTATTAAAACGATGCAATCCACCGGCTTTGCCTATGACTTCCAGCCCCGGACGCAGGTAGAGATGATAGGTATTTCCCAGAATTATTTGTGCCTTTACTTGCTCTTTCAGATCGCGCTGTGGCACGCCTTTTACGGTACCTGCTGTACCTACTGGCATAAAGATGGGTGTAGCTATGTTTCCGTGGGCCGTTTCTATTTCGCCAGCCCTCGCCTGGGAGCAGCTATCCGTATGCATTAAATGAAATTTCACGGACCAAAGTTAATATCATTCGGTGGCTCGGCCATTTTTATCATCTTTGCACCTGTCATGGATAGTTCTGCCCTGCTCTTCTTATTTGCACTTATCGCTTCGGGGGTGCAGGTCTATTATTATGGATGGATATTTCGGCCCATCGAGCAAGCAGATAATCCCCTCCCTTCACCTACCCTTCCTCCGCTCAGTGTGATTATATGTGCTCGAGAAGAAGAAAAATCACTCCGGCTGTATCTTCCTCTCGTGCTCAGCCAGGATTATCCGCAGTACGAGGTTATTGTGATAGAAGATAACAGCTCCGATGGCAGTAAGGAGGTTCTAGATAACCTGGTTCTTCAATATCCACACCTGAGATATACCTCTATCGGATCTAAGGAACTGCCCGGAAAAAAAGGCGCCCTGCTGTATGCGCTTAAGATGGCCAGTTTTTCTCATCTCGTTTTTACAGATGCAGACTGCTATCCGGCATCGGATAAATGGCTCACTGCTTATGGCGAGAAGTTTGCCGGCGGTGCAGATATTGTACTGGGCTTCGGTGCTTATACAGACATTGGCACACTGCTTTCTCAAGTGGTACAATACGAAACCCTGCTCACCTCCATGCAATATCATAGCTGGTGGAGGGCCGGACTGCCTTATATGGCCGTAGGTAGAAACTGGGGTTATCACAGTAAGCTAAATCCCCAGGGAGAGCTCTTTTATCATCTTCCGCCTATATCAGGTGGCGATGATGACCTTCTATTGCAAAAAATAGTGCGGGGTGCAAATACCCAGGTAATTTTCAATCAAGATGCTATAACCTGGTCCGCTCCACCAAAGGGCTGGAGAGAGTGGATAGCCCAAAAAAGACGTCATACTACTGCTGGCAGGTACTATATGCACAAATATCGACTGCGGCTGGCTATCTTTTTTGCTTCTCATGCAGGATGGATAGGACTCAGCCTTATGGGTCTGAGCTCCGGGTATGGGTCTATCCTATTGATTATCATAATATTGAGATGGGTAGTAATGATTCGAAGAGTTATTTTTTGGAAAAATTTGCACCATTCCAAATTAATTCTTAACTTTACCGTAATTATGGATGTTTTATTTCCATTTTATCTTATTGCGATTGGATTAGCTAGTATGATTACCCCTAAAAAAAATTGGTGATGAATAGCAGATTAATTATAGGCTCTGTAAAGGATCAGGTATCCGGACAGCCGGTTTCAGATGTATTAGTATATCCGCATTTTCTGCGTGATCTTGCGGTCACCACAGATTATAAGGGCAGTTTTGAAATAGATCTGCCCGATCAAAACGGAAACGAAATTTTACTCTTTTCACACGAAAAATATCATATATGCAAAATTAATCTGCCGCACAATGAGTATATAGTAAACACTACCCTAAAGCCCAATGACAATCCATTGATTAAAGATGATCTGGAACTATTGCAAAATATCCGATGGGGCGATCAAAACGCTGGAGAAAGATTAGTAAAAAGATATAAAAATCCGGTATTTTTTACGGTCTTAAAAATGGTAAATAATAAAGAAGATGCAGAAGATATTACGATGGCGGCCTTTGGCAATGCATTTCTAAAACTGGATACCTATACGCCGGAATACTCTTTCAGTACCTGGTTGTTTCGCATAGCCATTAATAAAGCTATAGATCACCTACGCAAGAGGAAGCTGGAGGTGTACTCACTATACCCATCTTCTACAAGCCCTAGGGGAAATCAGATGAGTACTCAATTAAAATCCGGCAATTCTGAACCGATAGACGAACTCATTAAAGAAGAGCGCATTATCATCGTAAACAATTTTATAAGTAAGCTGAAACCAAAATACCGCCGCATGATAGAGTTGCGATTTCTGGAGGAAAAAACCTACGAAGAAATAGCAGAACTACTTCAAATGCCCTTAGGTACGGTAAAGGCTCAGTTATTCCGAGCCAAAGATTTACTATCCCACTCTATAGAGCCATCCAGATTTGTTATATAAGGATAGGCACATTACGCATATATTCATAATTTTACAGGATGGTGGAAGTATTTGCCTGTTTTCCGGAGTTTACTGCCCTGCAAAAAGCCCAGCTATCTGCACACGCCTCCCTCTTTGTAGAGTGGAATAAAAAAATTAATTGTGTGAGTCGCAAAGACATAGATAATCTGGGGATAAATCATATCCTTCATTCCCTAGCACTAGCAAAATTTATTAGCTTTAAACCCTACACGCATATTCTGGATCTAGGCACAGGGGGAGGATTTCCAGGGATACCACTCGCTATTATTTTTCCGCAAGCGCGTTTTCATCTCGTAGATTCCATAGGAAAAAAAATAATGGTAGTAAAAGATCTTATAGAAAAGCTGGAGTTAAAAAATGCCACCTGCACGCATGGGCGCATAGAATCCCTCACCGGTATGTATGATTTTGTTATAAGCAGAGCCGTAGCTCCCGCATCTGAAATAGTGGCCTGGACCTATAATAAGATCTCTAAAGATCATCATAATGAATGGAGAAATGGATGGATCCTATGGAAGGGCGGTGATGTGGCAGCTGAGCTACAAAACACCGGTAGAAAATGGGAAATCATAGAACTGGAAAAAAAATTTACCCAGCCCTATTTTATAAAAAAATATATCGTCCATTCCGGGAGAAAATAATTTGCGAATAGATATACGAAATAATCCTATGAATAAACCCTTTGACAATGTGGAGGAATATACCCAATCCTTTCCATCTGAAATAGGTATCTTGTTACAAGAGATATAGACCTGTGAGCAAAAAGCCAGCCCTGAGACTACCGCATCCTATGGCTATGGTATGCCGCCGATAAAATAAATGGAAAAACACTCTCGTATTTTGCCGCATCTAATAACCATTGGGGGGTTTATGTTATGCCTGGTGATAATACCACCTTTGACGGCGAACTCCTTCCATATAAACAAGGAAAAGGGTCCCTACAGTTGTCCCTCTCATCTGCCCCTTCCCCACTAGTTCTCATACATCGTATGGTTATAAATCGTTTGTACCATCATACTAAAAGTAAATAAAAATAAGCCCTAGTGGATAAGACGATAAAGTCATTCCAGCCAAATCCCACCTTCGCATTTATTTATGTAATTTTACCCAAAAAAAGAATGAAGTCTCTATATTGTCCATCCCTCATCGGGCTGGTACTTATAAGCATATTGGCGTGCAATAATAATTCTGTTGCTGATCCTAAAATCGCTACTAAAATCGGCTCCCTCTCAGCCAAAACAGACAGCAGCAAGATTATTCATTTCTCTGATGAAAAGCACCTAGCTAATGTGAGACAACTTAGTTTTGGGGGTGATAATGCCGAAGCCTATTTTAGTTTTGATGATAAACAATTAATTTTTCAGCTCACCGATCCCGCACAGGGCATTCCTTGCGATCAGATTTACAAATCGCATATCCCCCTCACTGCCGATGAGCTATTAAAAATCAAACGCATAAGTAATGGCAAAGGGCGCACTACTTGCTCATTCTTTTACCCGGGAAATAATCATGTTATTTTTGCCTCTACCCATCTGAGCAGCGAAAGCTGCCCACCAGTGCCGGATCGCATAAAAATAAAAAAATATGTATGGCCCATCTATGATAGCTATGAAATATTTCTGAGTGATACCAGCGGAAACATAGTAAAACAATTTACGAAGAATAATTTTTATGATGCCGAAGCCACTGTTTCGCCCGATGGGAAAAAGGTAGTATTTACATCTAATAGAAGCGGTGATTTAGAGCTCTATACGATGAATATAGATGGCAGTGAAGTAAAGCAGGTAACCAGTACAATTGGCTATGATGGAGGTGCTTTCTTTTCGCCAGATAGTAGGCGTTTGGTTTTTCGGGCTTCGCGCCCCACTACTTCTGAGGAGATAAACGAATATAAAGACTTAATGGCGCAGGGCCTTGTAGCACCTACCGATATGGAGATTTATACTTGTGCCATAGATGGTACAGATATGAAGCAGATTACTAAACTGGGTAAAGCAAACTGGGCACCTTATTATCACCCTTCGGGTAAAAAGATTATCTTTAGTTCTAATCACGAAACTGCAAGGGGTTTTCCTTTTAATCTTTATATGATAAATACTGATGGCACTGGACTAGAACGCATCACCCATGATAAGACCTTTGACGCATTCCCTATGTTTTCATACGATGGACGCCATATCGTTTTCTCCTCTAACAGAAATAATGGCGGTACTAACAGCACCAATCTTTTTATAGCCGACTGGGTGGACTAAGCCATACTATCTACGGATGGGTTCATAGGGTTGCAGGGTACTGTGTCTGTTATTATGAACCATCATTAGTGCAACCAATTATTTATGATACTCGCTTATTTTTTTCGCTTAGGATAATTACAAACTAGGCTGCTAAGGATGGGCAAAAAGAAAATGGCAAAGGTGATCAAGCTGGTAGCCATCTCACCATAGGATATGGCATGTCCCTCCGGCAATGGCCGCCCTTGCAGTTTAATACATTCATTTTCCCCTTCCAGAAATAGGGCAAAATTTGCACAAGGATAATAATGTGTATAAATAGACAGTAACAATTTTATGCCCAATATGGCTATTACTAAAAATGCGCAGGATTCTAAAAACCTGAATTTTTCCATTAGATTCACAAAGCCCTGGGCTACAAAACGCATAGCCAGTATCCCTATGAATACGCCTATCCATATCGCAATGATATTAGGCGTGAAAGCTACAGCAGCAAATACATTGTCTATAGAAAATGTCAGATCCATTATTTCTACTAACACTACCGTAGCCCAAAAATTTCCCAACTGACCCACCGTCATACGATAAAACCAGCGGGATTTTTTATCTAAAATATCATCTTCGGTATCGGCGGTCTGCTGGCCCTTCCACCAGCTATATACCAGATAGAGAAGATATAACCCTCCGAGGGGTTTAAGCCACCATACTGTAACTAGGAAACCAGCTAATATGAGACAAACTCCTCTAAAAAAATAAGCGCCCCAAATACCATATTTTAAAGCCTTTTTGCGCTCTTCCTCCGGCAGGTCCATCACCATCGTAGCCAGTACCGCTGCATTATCTACTGATAGTAAACTCTCTATGAGAATGAGTACACCTATGATGGGAAGATACCTAGGTATATGATGCACAAAATCATTCCATTGTGCCGGCACCTGTGCAAAATAATCTATAAACCCTTGAAATAGGTGTATATCTAATATCATATTTTTAATGAATAAAAATGGCCAGTTTTATCCAATCCATAAAAACAAGGCTCCATCTATAAAAGTTCACCTATAAGATCAAACTCGGTGGCATCGGTAATGCGCACTTCTGCAAAATCTCCCATACGCACATATTTTTCTTTGGCCGATACTAAGACCTCATTATCTACTTCTGGGCTATCATATTCCGTCCGTCCTATAAAATAGTTACCTTCTTTTCGGTCAAACAATACTTTATATGATTTCCCTATTTTTTGCTGATTCAGCTTATGCGAAATGTCCTGCTGTATATCCATCAAATAGGCCGCTCTCTCAGCTTTAGTAATGGCATCTACACTCTCATCTAATTCATATCCGCTAGTGCCTTCTTCATGGCTATATTCAAAGACGCCCAGCCGCTCGAAGTTCATTTCTTTAATAAAATCAGTGAGTTCTTCTATGTCCTGCTCCGTTTCTCCGGGAAAGCCTACCAGCATCGTGGTTCTTATCGCTATATCTGGCAGCATATCACGAATAGCACCTATGAGTTTAGTCGTTTCCTCCCGAGTAATCTGTCTTTTCATAGCTTTGAGCATAGCATCACTGCCGTGCTGCAATGGCATATCCAGATAATTACAAATTTTTTTTTCCTCTCTCATCACTTCTATTATTTCCATAGGAAACTTATGTGGATAGGCATAGTGTAATCTTATCCACTCCAGCCCCTCTATACTACATAAAGATCGCAGCAAGGCGGGCAGTTCTCTTTTCTTATAGAGGTCTAGTCCATAATAGGTAAGCTCTTGGGCTATGAGCATTACTTCTTTTACCCCATTACGTACAAGATTTTTAGCCTCTTGCAGGATTTCTTCTTTGCTCCTGCTGCGATGATCGCCTCTCATAAGCGGTATAGCACAGAAAGAACAGGTGCGATTACACCCTTCCGATATTTTTAGATAAGCATAGTGAGATGCGGTACTGAGTATGGGTCTTTCGCCTAATAGTTCGTGGCGATAATCTCCTCCTACTGCCTTTATGAGATCCGGCATATCCATTGTGCCGAAAAAACCATTTACTTCCGGCATTTCCGGCTGGAGATCTGCTTTATATCGCTGCGACAGGCATCCTGTAACGAACAGTTTCTCTATCTTGCCGCTGGCCTTCATATCCGAATATTCCAGTATGGTTTGTATAGATTCTTCTTTGGCCCGGTCTATAAATCCGCAGGTATTTATGATTACGATATCCGCTTTCCCTTTGCCCTCGTGCATCACCTCATAGTCATTTTCCTTTAGCTGAGATAGTATGTTTTCAGAATCTACTAAATTCTTGCTACATCCCAGTGTTATCACCTTTACCTTAGGTGCTTTTATTTTAGTTTTCATAAGTAGAAAAATTTTGTGAGAGAGGATTTATTATATAACCCTCTACTCCCGCCTACCTGCTCTAGGGATGAACTGAGATATTTTTTAGTTTTTTTTAAACAGACTATCTACAAATTCTTTCTTATTAAAAATCTGCAACTGGTCTATTTTTTCGCCCACACCTATAAATTTTATGGGCACTTTTAGTTGATCTGCAATAGCTATTACCACCCCACCCTTTGCAGTGCCATCCAGTTTTGTTACCGCCAGGCAGGTGATCTCCGTAACCTCAGAAAACTGTTTGGCCTGTTCTAGCGCATTTTGGCCGGTACTTCCATCTACCACCAGCATTACATCCTGAGGGATGGCGGGATTTGCCTTCTGCATCACTCTTTTTATTTTGCCCAGCTCAGTCATAAGATTTACTTTATTATGCAATCGGCCTGCGGTATCCACTAATACTACGTGATATTTATCGCGTATGGCTTTTTCTACCGTCTCGAATGATACCGATGCCGGATCCACGTTCATACCTTTATTTACAATATCTACCCCTGCTCGCTCGCACCATATTTGCAACTGATCTACGGCAGCAGCGCGGAAGGTATCTGCTGCTCCGAGTAATACCCTATTTCCACGTTTATGATACTGTGCCGCCAGTTTTCCTATGGTAGTAGTTTTTCCCACCCCATTTACACCCACTACCAGCATTACATAGGGCAATTCTCCGGTATAGGGAAGAGGAAGATCATAATAGTCTGGCGTATTATTTTCGGTGAGAAGGGCAATGGTTTCCTCCTTAACCAGCTGATAAAGCTCGGATACATTTAGATATTTATCCTCCTTTACCCTGTTTTCTAGACGCTTAATTATTTTCACGGTGGTATCCAGACTTACATCGGATGAAATAAGAATTTCTTCTATCTCATCCAGGAGTTCATCGCTCACCATAGCCTTGCCCATTACAGCTTTGCTAAATTTCTCGAAAATGCTTTGATTGGTTTTTTCTAATCCTTTATCAAGATCTGCTTTGGTTTCCTTACTAAAAGTTTTGTCGAATAGGCTCATAATTGTTTTTTGTTTTATTAATATATTGATCCTGAATGGAATAATGCGTAGCATCCAGTTTAATTCGCCTAAAACAAGGAAGCTTAGTTTATCAATAATTTTCTGCTATTCTCTAATACAGTAACCCATTATAAAATAGCCGTACTTTATTTCTTAAGCTGGATATGCCCGCTCACCTATACACCGGACAATATTACAAAAGTCGTCTAGGTAGATACCATCTCGAATTTTTATTCATTTAGATGGGCTTTATAGCCATGCCTACCCCTTTTGTATCTGTAGCAGGTACTTAGATATCCCCTATTTATGTACCTTGGGAAAAGATAATAAGTTATTCATAAAAAAAAACTCCCCTTGTAGAAAAAGAGGAGTTTTGTGACATTACATAAGGAATCTTACTTATTATCTTTAAAGTAATTAGCCACCTCATCTTTGTGGATAATCTTTTCTTTAAATACATAAGCTCCGGTTATAGGGTCTTTTTCGCTCACTACCACTTTTACGTGATTTTTACCACTTCCAGCTACCCTGTTGGTTTTGGAGTTTTTACTTACCTTTCCCATATAGTAAATTATTTAATTTCTTTATGAACGGTATATTTTCTCAATATGGAATTATACTTTTTCATCTCCATACGATCTGGGGTGTTTTTGCGGTTTTTCTGGGTAATATATCGAGAAGTCCCAGGTTGTCCACTAGCTTTATGCTCGGTACATTCTAATATTACCTGTATCCGATTGCCTTTTGCTTTTTTTGCCATAATAACAAATACTTATTAAAAATGAAAATTAAAGGGAAATGGTTCCTTTGCGTGCACAATCACGCAAAAAAGCAGAAATTCCCTTTTTGTTGATGGTTCTTAATGCGGATGTACTCACTTTTAGTGTCACCCACATATCTTCTTCTGGAATATAGAATTTTTTCACCTGCAGATTGGGCACAAACCAGCGATTTGTATGGTTATTTGAGTGCGAAACATTCTTGCCGGCGATGGGCTTCTTACCAGTTAAATCACAAATCCTGGACATAAACTAATTTTTTGGACTGCAAATATCTGATATTTTTTATGGATTTCCAATTATCTGGTACACATCTCCGCAATCTTATGGCAAATTGTTGATAATTTTAAGGAAATTGAAGAGAATTTATTATTTTTAGGGTATGTTCCACCATATCCTCCTGTATATCGAGATGGGTTACAAAGCGCACTTGCTGCTGGCTGAATGGGATGGCCAGAATATTTTGGTCTTTCAAGCGTAAGGTCAGATCCGATGCTAGCAGGGGTTGTTTTAGGCTAAAGATCACTATATTCGTTTTTACCGGCAGTATTTCTTCTACCCAGGGTCTTTCGGCCAGGGCCTGGGCTAGGATACGTGCGTGAGCGTGATCACGAGCCAGCCTGCTACGGTGATGATCTAATGCATAGATACCTGCTGCTGCCAGCATACCCCCCTGCCGCATACCACCGCCGAAGGACTTGCGCCAGCGCCGCGCCTCTGCTATAAAATCCCGCTGCCCGGCCAGTACACTTCCCACCGGTGCACCCAGTCCCTTGCTCAGACAGATAGAAAGGCTATCTACCATTCCTCCGGTAGCTACTGTGCTTCCACCATTCTCGGCAAGGGCATTAAAAATGCGGGCTCCATCTAGGTGTAGCCGTAGCCCATTACCCGCACAAAACGCTTGTATCTCTTCCATTTCTGCTTCTGTATAGTAGCTTCCTCCCCCTTTATTGGCAGTATTTTCTATCACTACCAGCCGACTTCGCGCCAGCCAGTCCTGCTTAGGTAGCAGCGATTCCGCTATGTCTCTGGGAGTGAGCATACCATTTACGCCATTTATGAGGCGTACCGATATTCCGCTATGCAAGGCAAATCCACCATTCTCATATTGGTACACGTGCGATAGTCGCTCGCAGATCATCTCATCCATCGGCTGAGTATGGCATTTTATAGCGATCTGATTGCACATAGTACCGGAGGGGCAATAAACCGCCGATTCCTTTCCAAACATAGCAGCCAGTTTTTCTTCCAGTTCCCGTACGGTGGGATCTTCGCCAAATACGTCATCCCCCACCTTTGCATCCAGCATAGCTTCCCGCATAGCCACACTAGGCCGCGTCACCGTATCGCTGCGCAAATCTATAATCCTATTCTCCATCATATAAAACGAGAAAAAAAGCTGGCTATTTGACCCGGAAATCTATGTAATACCTCCGGAAAGAAAAATAGCGTAAACAAAATACCAAAAAGGGCACCGCTAATATGCACATCATGGGCTATATTATCTAAACCTCGCTTACTGGCATAATAGGAATAATACAGATATATAAATCCAAATATAAAGGCCGGTACAAAACCATAGAACATAGCCATCGGATGAAAAAGAATAAAGGAAAAAACCACCCCCAATACTGCTCCGCTCGCGCCTAAACTCATATAACCCGCATTGTCTTTATGCTTTATATACAGGGGTATATCTGCAGCTATCATACATCCAAAATATAACAATACATAAAGTGTACCCCCTAGGGGATGATGGGCTATAAAGGTGTTTTCTAATCCAGTTCCCAGGCTGTATAGAGTGATCATATTAAAGAGAAGGTGCATATAATCTGCGTGTACAAATCCTGAAGTAAGAAATCTATGCAACTCACCGGTGCGCTTGATTTTTTCCGGATAAAATAGAAGATTAAATTTCTTCTGCGGATTGTTCATAGCCATAAAGGACACGAGACAGGTCACTCCTATAATAATCAATGTAAACATGATTTATTAGTTATGATGATAGGGATGGTTATTAAGAATGCTGTAAGCGCGGTAAAGTTGCTCTAAAAAAATTAAACGCAGTATTTGATGAGAAAAGGTCATAGCGGATAGTGAAAATTTTTCTTTACCCACCGCATATAGAGCATCGCTAAATCCGTAGGCACCTCCCACCATAAAAGCCAGATGGCGCAGGCATCTGTTCTGATGGCCGGCTATCCATTCTGCAAACTGCGAACTGTTGCGCATTTTTCCTCTTTCATCTAAGAGTACGAGGTATTCTTCGCCGGAAAGCTGGGCCAGAAGCTGCTCGCCTTCTACATTCTTAAGTTTTTCTTCGCTCCACGAACCAGAGTTTTTAATAGCGGGTATTTCTATTATTTGCAATTGGGTGTAGTGTGTAAGTCTTTGGCTATATGCTGCCATTCCTTCCTTCAGGTAGGAGGCCTGGGTTTTCCCTATCATAATGAAGGTTATTTTCATACCTTGGTTTCAGGTTATTATTTCTTCTCAATTCTTTTTATCTATAAGGGCGTGCCCCCGAAAGCCTGCTCTCTTACAGCCTATGCCATTCAGCGGGGTCGCTCCCGTACGAGGTTTCGTGCTTCGCACCGCCACACTCCCTGAGGCGCTCTCCCGGCCGCTCACGCATTTCCGCATCACACACATAAAAATGCCTTGATCTCATTATTTTTTTGCGGCTCAAAACTAAAAAACTAATTCTATTGTTTGTAATTGTAATGCACGACAATTCTGGCCATCCACTGGTTCCTCTCATTTGTGTTATGAAACATTATTTTGGTTATTAGATATCTGGATCATTTGTAGGTGGAATCAGCCATAATTTACAGCACCGGAAGATGAAAAATTATCGTTTATGGTACAAGATTATTAATTTTAGCAAAAATATTTTTATATGGATCTGGAACTACTTGTAATCATTATGGCCAGCGGATTTATTCTCTTTTTTCTGGAATTATTTCTCATACCGGGTTTTACCGTTTTTGGCATTTTAGGGGGCTTGCTCATTATAGCGGGCCTGGTATTAGTATATACCCAATATGGCACCACCACCGGCAATTTCGCTTTCCTAGCCTCGCTGCTTATCTGTGGTGGCACCACCTGGCTGGCTATGCGCTATTTTCGAAAATCTGAGCTAGGACTGCAGGAAGTAAGCGATTCGCATCTTCAGCCTATTTCTCATCAGCGTATTTATGTGGGCGATCGTGGCACCGCTTTTGGTGATCTGCGTCCGATGGGTCGTGCCCGTATTCATCATAAAGTATATAATGTGATATCCGAAGGCGAATTTATCAGCGATGGTACTCCCCTTTCTATTATCCGCATAGAGTCCGATAAAATCATTGTGGCTGCCGAACAATAAATTGTTTTTTACTATCTTTGTTTTTATCTTATGAGTACATTTACTTTGGCCCTAGGGCTTCTTATTCTTATAGGCGCACTTCTATTATTATATTTTGTGCCTATACCTCTTTATATTATGGCATTGTTCTCTAATGTGAGAATATCCATTTTCGACCTCATAGGGATGCGTCTGCGCCGCGTACCGCCAGCAGTAATAGTAAATGCGCTCGTCACTGCTACTAAGGCGGGATTAGATATTTCTAAAGACAAGCTGGAAGCCCATTATATGGCTGGTGGCCGCATTAATTCTGTTATAAATGCCCTTATCTCCGCTGATAAAGCCAATATAGACCTGGATTTTAACTCTGCTACGGCTATAGACTTAGCTGGGCGAGATGTATTTGAGGCCGTACAGGTATCCGTAAATCCGCGGGTTATAAATACACCGGCTGTAGCAGCTATGGCTAAGGATGGGATACAGTTGATAGCAAAGGCCAGGGTCACAGTAAGGGCTAATATCAAACAATTAGTAGGCGGTGCCGGTGAAGAAACCATTTTAGCCCGCGTAGGCGAAGGCATCGTATCCAGCATAGGATCCTCCCCATCGCACAAACAGGTTTTGGAAAATCCCGATACTATTTCTAAATTAGTACTTTCAAAGGGACTGGATGCCGGCACTGCTTATGAAATTCTCTCTATAGACATAGCCGATATAGATGTAGGCAAAAATATAGGAGCCCTGCTGCAGATGGATCAGGCCCAGGCCGATAAAAATATAGCCCAGGCTAAGGCAGAAGAACGGCGCTCTATGGCTATCGCCTTCGAGCAGGAAATGCGTGCAAAAGCAGAAGAAGCCCGAGCAAAAGTAATAGAGGCAGAAACCCTCATACCTATCGCTATTGCCGAAGCCTTTAAAAAAGGTCACGTGGGTATAATGGACTATTACCGGTTAAAAAATATTCAGGCCGATACGGAAATGCGTGAAGGCATAGGTAGATCCGGACTGGATACTGAAAAAATTTAATTTAGTTTTATCTTTGGAAAATAAAAAAAACCGATTATCTTTGCGGCCTCATTTAGTTCAGCGAGGTTTCGTAGCTCAATTGGATAGAGTATCTGACTACGGATCAGAAGGTTTGGGGTTCGAATCCCTACGAGACCGCTAAGCCCTTATTTTTCCTAATAAGGGCTTTTTTATTTTTCTTGAATTCATATAATAAATGCAACTTTTCGGATTGCCACTTACATAGTTTTTTTTCCAGAAGAAACAGGAGAAAATTTCCATCCCCCTAATAATAAGAGTGGGATGATCTGGCCCATCCATTTGCCACCACAGGAGGGAAGGGAGATATCAGAAATTATGCCTTGCTTAGAAAGAAAAATTCCTGAAGTTAAAAGCGTAATTCTTATGCTAAGATTCTGAATTCTAACTACGGCCACCTCAAACTATTGCAGGCACTCTATGCTGCTTAGAAATATATTAGGCATTGTCTATCTTTTCCGTTTTTTCTCTAAATACTAGCCCATAGTTTCGGAGTTCCTCTAATACCGGCTCATATACTTCTGGCATAGTAGGTATGCGCACCCCATAAAGCCCTTCTGTGCGGCCAGCGAGAATTAGCTTAGCCATAATTCCGACTGGCAGTCCCACGGTTTTGCCTATGGCAGTTTTCTCTTCATCATACCCATTTTCTACCAGTGTGGCACTGGTGCGATATTTCTTTCCCGAGGCCGTGTACTCTACTTCGTTAAGCATAATCACTATATCCCGGTCATTTTTTTCTAATTTCCAGGATTGGGAAAGCAAGTGGCAGAGAATTTCTGCACTAGTGGCTTTTTTTAAATTTATTTTATCTGAACTTAGCAGACCGGTTTCTTCTATTTGTTTTTGCACCCTACCATCTTGGCTTAAAGCTAGAAAACGGCTCATATCCTTAGCTAAATTCCCCGACCTCATATCGGCGGGAATAAAAGAATTCATCCACTGGGCATAGGTGAGATTTTCACAATCTATTTGCATACTATGATCCGTAAGACCTAATTTTATAAGCTGGTTCCAGGCTTTACAAAATCCTTTATATCGGATAGTGCCTCGCATAAGGGTAGGTACATTTTCCAGACCATATTTAGCGTGATAGGTCACACTATTTCTGTTTGCATATATTTCTATCTCTCCTATGCCTTTTATATTGCGTACTATGGTATCTGTAAATAATCGGTTATAGGGGATAAAACAATATTCACCATTTCTTCTGTATAAGGAAAGTCCTTGTCCGGCTAGGATCACATTCATAGGTGCCCAGCTAAATTTATAGTGCCAGCGATTTGTATCTGATGAGGGATGAATAAGTGCACCGCAGTGAGAGTAAACAGCATCTATGGTATCGGCTTTGGTTCGTATGGTGCTTATAAGCTTCATAAGGCTCATATGATCTAGCCCCGGATCCAATCCCATTTCGGCCATTAGCAGCAGTTTTTTATTTTTAAAAGCTTCATACATTTTGGCCTGATCCGGACTCACATAAGAAGCGGTGATAAGATGTTTAAAATAGGTGAGGCAGGATTCGGCAATGATGGTATGAAAATTGATCGGAAGCAGGCTTATCACCAGATCGCAGTTTGAGATAGATTCACGCCTTATTTTTTCGTCATTTACATCAAAATAGAAGGCCTCTCCGTGCGGATGATTATTTACCTTTTCTCTGGCTAATTCCACATTTAGGTCTCCTACTTTTATCCTCCATTGATGAGTCACTGCCTGTGCCAGCAGATATTCTATAAGGGCAAAAGAGGATTTTCCTGCACCGAGTATGAGTATGGTTTTCATAATTATGTTTGAGGTTACAACCTGGTTATTGGTACAAACAGGTCTCTTATTCTTTTGGTATCATCTCACAGATTTGTTCCACGAGGTTTTCTATTTCTATCTTATCTGCAGCATACTCCCGGGTGGCAGGTCCATAAAATCCCGTATGTATCTTTATCAACCTATGATCCTGATCTAAAAATAGAAGAGTGGGAAATGCATGTATGCCTCCCAGTGATGGAAAATCTTTACTGACATCTTCTGTGCCATACATTCCGGCATAATATACATCATATTTAAGCCCAAGTTGATTTTTATATCTTTCTAATTTTGGATTGCTGCTATTGTAATCGTCCCGTTCATAGGCTAATCCTATTATCTCACATCCCTTTTCTTTGTATTTTACATAAAGATCATTTAGTAGTCGGCTTTCATCAGCACAGTTAGGACACCAGGTACCCATTATCTGTATCAGAATCATTTTATCTTTAAATCGCACATCATTTAACCTTAGATCATAACCTTTTTTATCTCTGAATACGGGATCTATAGATAAACTATCGCTGTTTATTTTCATAATAGCAAAGGGATCGCGCAAGCTGGCATATTCATCTCGCCAGCCTTCAAATGTCTGGTGGCTCTTAGTTCCAGACCAAAAATTTCCATTGCTTATTTGGTCTCCATTTATTTTACCGGTAAATCGAAATACGTGTGCCCCATCAAAACAGTTTAGATGAAAACTGTTTCCGCTTATTTCGCCCGATAGAAAACGATAATCTCCGGATTCAGTGGCAAAGGTACCGCTAATTTTATTTTCCGATTGTACAAATTCTCCCGTGGCTGGATATTCATTTTTCTGCCCTTTATTAAAAATGATCTGCCAGCGGCCCATTATATTTTCTTTAGTTGCCGCTGCACCTATCATATCATTTATCAGATAAGGAGGATAATTTACAGACCAGCTGTTTAGGGCGTAAAACTTCATCACTTGCTGTCCTTTTTCTGGATATCTCATCCAGTATCCGCTAAAATCACCAATAGAGGTATGGCGGTTCAGTTTGGCGTGCACGATACTCTCATATACCGGCATCATAAACGAAATACTGTCATTCTCAAAAACCACGTTCACTGCTTTAATAATTTCCTCCCCGTTTATAATTCTCACCTCCTTATACGGCAAATTAAAAATCATTCTCGCTTTTACATTTACTGAATCATTGGCACTGAGAAATACATCGAATATATGTGTATCGAATTGTTCAAAGCGTACGACCTTATCCTGAGCTAAAAGGCCCAGGCAGCATAGAAGAAGTATAAGCGTAAGTCTTTTCATATGGCGGGCAAAAATACAATATGTTATATAAAAACAGAAAAGCCCCTTTCGGGGCTGTATAAAGACAACAAAACGAAGGCTATAAATTAGCTGCCATTACCATCTTGCCGGTAGCTACTTACTTTTTATCCTGCAGGGCAAAAACCCTTTTGAGCAGATCAGTTACCCGGGCTAATGGGTCTTTTCTTATTTTGGCTTCTTCCTTAGCTACCATAAGAAATAATCCGTCTAGTGCTTTATCAGTTACATAGCTGGTGAGATCTGGGTTTACATTCTGTACTAAGGGAATTTTATTATACCTTGTTATTACATCATCCCAGTATTTAGTAGCATTCACTTTGTTGAGCGAATGTTGAATCACCGGATGAAACTCTTTTTTAAGCTGAGAGGTAGTGGTTCTTTTCAGAAATTCTGTGGCGGCATTTTCCTGCCCTTTCAGAATATTCATTATATCCTGAAAAGTAATTTGTTTTATGGCACTTATAAAAATGGGTTTGGCTTTTAATGCGGCATCTTCCGCAGCGCGATTGAGGTTAGTAATCACTCTATCTACTTCATTGCCCAAGCCCAGATCCCTGAGCGTATTTTCCACTTTTTTTACATCCTGAGGCCAGGGTATTTTTATCTGGGGATTTTTTAGGTATCCATCTGTCTTAGAAACGATATCGGTTCCTTTAGTAATACCCTGTGTGAGGGCCTCTTTTAGTCCGGAGGCTATTTCGGCCTGAGAAACAGGTTTACTGGATCCCCCGGCAGCGTTTAATACATCATCTACCGTTTTCATTACCTTTGCAGAATCGCAGGAGGTGAGCGTGAGAATGCCCAGAAGGCTTACAATAATAATTCTTTTCATTTCTGTTATTAATTAGGACAAAAATACCTTATCCTTGCTCATCAAAGACACACACTCCGGCAATTTGTTTAATGATATATGAAAATAAGTATTGTAAATATAGGAGATGAGCTCCTCATCGGTCAGGTAGTAAATACTAATGCCGCCTGGCTGGGCAGGTTTTTAAATGAAAACGGTTATACGACTAATGAATCGGTTTCTGTGGGCGATAATGCGGATGAAATAAAACATACACTGAGCAGGCTATATCTATCTAGCGATCTCATTCTGCTCACCGGCGGATTAGGTCCTACTAAAGATGATATAACCGTAAAAACACTAGCCGATTTTTTTCAAACCAGTCTCATACAAAATGAGGAATTGCTCTCATACCTCCAAGCCTATTACGAAAAAAGACAAAAACCCTTTGATGAATCGGTGAGAAAAATGGCCATGGTGCCGGCAGACTGTACCATACTGCTCAATACCAAAGGCACGGCCGCATCTATGTGGTTCGAAAGAGAGGGTAAGGTACTTGTATCTATGCCGGGGGTACCCTATGAAATGAAAGATATGATGCAGCGTGAAGTTATGCCACGTCTGCGAGAATTTTTTCCTGCTAAGTGGGTTTATAATCGTACCCTGCTCACCTGTGGTGCTCCGGAAACGGCACTAGAACATCGCATCCGCGATATCCAGGACAGTCTAGAGCCACATTTTAAAATAGCCTATCTGCCCACCATCGGGCGGGTGAGGGTAAGGCTAAGCGCACAAGGCTCCCAAGAACAAAAGGTAAAAGCAGATTTACTATTTGAGCAGATTAAGAGCAGGCTCATTCCCTATGTATATGGGGAAGGAGAGGATGAACTGGAAGCCGTACTAGGCCGCATCTTCATAAAAAATGGACTCACCCTGAGCCTGGCCGAGAGCTGCACCGGCGGATTTCTTTCGCACCTTATCACCTCTGTACCCGGATGCTCGGTCTATTTCCAAGGCGCTGTGGTGGCCTATTCCTATGAAGTAAAAAAATCTATCCTCGGAGTAAATTCACAAACGCTAACTAGTTTTGGTGCAGTAAGCGAAGAAACAGTGAAAGAAATGGCTCAGAAAGTTTTGGCTCGCCTTCATTCCCATTATGCTATTTCTATATCCGGTATAGCTGGTCCAGGCGGAGCTACATCGGATAAACCCGTAGGACTGGTATGGATAGCCATCGCCTCAAAAGATCGGGTAAAGACAAAAAAGCTTCAGCTCGGTACCCTCCGCGAAATAAATATTCCCCTTTCTGCCTATCTCGCACTCAATGAGCTTAGACTGTTTCTGGCAGAAGATGGCTACCTATAAAATAAGGGCGCGTCCATCTTCTACCCCTTACCTTTCGTTTTTGAGCCAGCTTCCTATTTATTGGCATAAAAAAAACTATTTTTGTGCCTATAAAATCGCGCTTAGCAAACCAGATTTTCATTTTCCTAATTATTTTCCCTTTCAAAAAAATAATAATCCTTCATAAATGGCCTCATTCGAACTCATTATGCCTAAGATGGGCGAAAGTATTATGGAAGCTACCATCCTAAAGTGGCTAAAAAAGGAAGGCGATTCCATAGAGATGGATGAATCTATTCTCGAAATCGCTACAGATAAAGTAGATTCGGATGTACCCAGCCCGCAAAGTGGCAAACTCTCCAAAATTATGTTTAAAGAAGGAGAAGTAGTACCCGTGGGCAAAGTGATAGCCCTCATCGAGACCGGCACCTCTTCCGCAGTTGTTTCTGTACCTGCACAAGAAACAGGAAGCCGTACTCCAGAAGCTAGTCCTATGCCACCACCCACTTCGCTTAGCAGTACCACGCCCGCTGCCATTCATTCATCTATGCATCGTTTTTACTCTCCATTGGTAAAAAATATGGCGCGCGAAGAGGGCATTTCTCAGGAAGAATTAGATCGCATAAGCGGGAGTGGAGCAGAAGGAAGAGTCACTAAAAAAGATATGCTGGCCTATCTAAGCACACGCAGTTCCGCCCCTCCTGTTAAGGAAGTACAGAAAGAAGCCGAACCTTCTTCACCAGCCACAGCGGTAAATTTTTCGCCACCTGCTGTATCTATCACGGGTGAGGTGGAGATTGTAGAGATGGATCGTATGCGCAGGCTCATCGCCGATCACATGGTAATGTCTAAACACGTAGCACCGCACGTGACCTCTTTTGTAGAAGCCGATGTCACTAATTTGGTTCTTTGGAGAGAAAAAAATAAAGATAAATTTTTATCCCGCCAAGGAGAAAAGATCACTTTTACCCCTATCTTTATAGAAGCCATCGTAAAGGCACTCCGCGATTTTCCAGGGGTAAATGCCTCGGTAGATGGCACCCGGATCATCCTAAAAAAATATTTTAATATAGGTATTGCTGCAGCTCTTCCCTCTGGTAATCTCATCGTGCCTGTAGTAAAAGGAGCCGATCGTATGAATCTGGTGGGCCTCACCAAGGAAGTAAATCGCCTTGTAGAAGCCGCCCGGTCTAACAAGCTGGTCCCTTCAGAAATTCAGGATGGCACCTTTACCCTCACTAATGTAGGCACTTTCGGCAATCTCTCTGGCACGCCTATCATAAATCAGCCGCAGGTGGCCATACTCAGTACCGGCTCCATAAAGAAAAAACCGGCGGTTTTAGAAACGGAGTATGGCGATGTGATCGCCATCCGTCACTTAGTGTTTTTATCGCTCAGCTATGACCACCGCGTAGTAGATGGATACCTGGGCGGTTCTTTCCTGCGCCGAGTGGCAGATTATCTCGAACAGTGGGATCCCAATCGCGATTTTTAGGCATTGTATGTATAGGCATTGTATGTATAGGGCGTGCCCCCAGCCACCGGTACGGATGCCCACTATCCATCTCTATCCCCACTTCCTTCATTAGGAAGGCTATTATTCTCCGCCATTATCCCCCCATAATGAGGGCATCCTCCCTGGTGGCTGGGGTCGCTCCCTTGCGGGGTTCCGTGTTCCGCTTTGCTCCACACCGCCTTCCTTCGTAAGGCGCCCTCCAGGCAGCTCACGCATTTGGCAGTGTATTCCCTGAAAAAAGCTCCTACTGAGACCGAAGGGGCTTATATTTTTAGGTGAAGAAAATTTTTTAGTTCTAAAAGTTATTTAAGTCCTTAAATATTTTATGGCTATCCCAGGCTTCATAGGTGGCACCTACCCTTATGATGCTTATCGTATTCATCATATCCTCCTGAGCTATTTTATCCACTACATCCTGGCCGGCAACTACATAGCCAAATACAGCATGTTTATTATTTAACCAGCTTGTGGGCACATGAGTAATAAAAAACTGGCAGGATCCGGTATTGGGCTGTCCGGTATTGGCCATAGATAAGGTACCCGGGCGATTATGATTGAGATCGGGATGAAATTCATCTTTGAGTCTGTAATCCAGATTAGCCGCACCTACACTCATTTCTGCGCCGCCCTGTATCATAAAATTGGAAATCACACGATGAAATTTATTGCCCACATACATAGATTGCCCTACTTTAGTAATATTTGTTTCGCGCGTACCCTCGGCCAAACTCACAAAATTTGCGGTAGTCAGAGGTGCTTTCTCGGGTTCTAATTTTAGCAGGATATTACCCTTCGAGGTATTTATTAGCGCATAGATACCATCCTCCAGACTTGCTTTTAATGCTTTGGGATCATTTTTAAGTTGTGCAAATACATTGCTGAAGGCAAACAAACTCATGGCTAATAAACATACTAAATTCTTCATGATAAAAATTTTATTATACCGCTAAGACGAAGCAATTTACTATTAGTTACCGGCATAGATAAAATAGCTATAAATTAGCGCTCTATGAGAGCTAGTAGTTTATTTATTTTGCTAGGTATCACTAGTGGGCTATATGTAAAATCTACTGCCCAGGAAGGCACTATGCCTAAGGGAGCTTTGCTACTGCCGGTATCTTATTCTGTCTATGCATCGGCAGGCGATTTTAATAATCGGTATGGGGGCAGCTCAGCCATATCGCTAGATTTGCAAAACAAGACCCAGCGCAATTGGACCTTTGGTCTTCGCTTTGGCTATCACTTTGGTAAAGAAATAAACGAAACCACCCTTCTCTCTAATCTCAGCAATACCAATGGCACGGTTACGGATCAAGATGGCTATCCTGCCGAGATGCAGTTTTTTATGCGTGGCATCAGCATCCTAGGCACTTTTGGCGGCATTATCAATTTCCGGTCCTCCTCCCCCCATTCGGGTATCTGGATATCCGGAGGCGCAGGTTTTCTACAGCACAAAATTAAAATCGAAGATCTAAATGGAAAGACTACGCAAGTAGGAGATCGCTATATAGCAGGCTATGACAGGCTCACGAATGGTATGGCTCTGCAGCAATACCTAGGCTATCTCTATATGGACAAAAACAAATTAGTAAACTTTCATATAGGGCTGGATATCATAGAGGGATTTACTAAAAACCGCCGCATATTTCAATACGATATTATGGAGGCAGAGACCCATAGCCGCATAGATATTTTATGGGGGCTACGCCTAGGCTGGATACTCCCTTTTTATAGACTTAATAAAGATGAGTATTTTACTAACTAAGATATACGAATGGGCATTTTTCATTCGACAATTCTCCTGGCTTGAAGCTAGATGACACCATGTTTTCTTTTCTATATAATCTAGTCCTTAAGATTTATTATGGGCTTGCTTGCCTACACGCAGTGTTTTCTCCTAAGGCTGCGAAATGGACGGCCGCCCAGCGAATAGCCCAAAACCAGATGAGGGATTATATACCCTCAGCGGGCTGCCGGCTTATATGGATTCATGCCGCTTCACTGGGAGAATATGAACAGGCCAGCCCGCTCATAAGCAGTATAAAAGAGGCTTACCCGTATTATTACATACTGCTAAGTTTTTTTTCGCCCAGCGGATACGATGTGAAACACCGCAGCAGCGGCGCAGACCAAGTGGTATATCTTCCCCTTGACAATGATTCCATAGCCCGCAGATTTGTTCAGTGCTATCGTCCGCAATTGGCTATCTTCATCAAATATGAGGTATGGTATCACTACCTAAGCGAACTGAACCGGCAAGGCATCCCTTATGTGTTTGTAGCCACACAGTTTAGACCAGATCAGTTCTATTTTAGAAGGTGGGGCTATCCTCTGGCATCACTATTAAAAAAAGCCCATATTATTTTTACACCCTACCACGCTAGTAGCTTAATCCTAGAAAAAATGGGCTTTCAAAATATTACACTAGCCGGCGACCCTCGATATGATAGGGTAATAGAGATAGCCAGAAAAGCTAAGCCACTCTTGCGCTTTTCTAATGCTAATCCCGTGATAGTGGCAGGCAGTACCTGGGAGCCAGATGAGTCTCTTTGGTATGAGGTGTTTGCAAAATGGCGAGGCCGTATAAATCTCGTCCTTGTGCCCCATGAAACGAATGCAGCCCACCTCCATAAGCTGGATGAAATCTGGAAATCTGCTCTCCCTAGACTCAGCCATCATGATCCTATGCACCTCACTCAGGACATCTTGGTAGTAGATAGCATAGGACTGCTGAGCCGGCTCTATAAATCGGCTAATATAGCCTATGTAGGAGGCGGATTTGGAAAGGGTATTCATAATACACTAGAACCGGCAGCCTATCATATACCAGTCATAACCGGGCCACAGATAGAAAAGTTTGAAGAAGCCCGCTTACTTTCTGCCTCCGGTTTTCTTACCGTAGTACGCGATGCCAGCGAACTCCATGCCTGTATAACTCGGCTTTTAAATGTCGGAAAATCAGCTTTGGATTACCGTATTAAAGGTGAAGAATTTTTCGCTCTTCATAGTGGAGGCACAAAAAAAATTATGCATAATTTGGCTGAAATTTTTTCCGCACTGTCGCCAGAAATTCCTTCGTGGTAGGATCATTGTCCTTCCAGTTAAATTTATTTCGCACATACAAATTCAGATAGGTATATGCCTCTATGACGGTACTGCAAGTGGCCAGGCTTTTTAAGGTCTCTTCATAGATACTTTGGCTTCCCCCAAATAATTCATTAATGTAGGCAAATCGCTGATTAAAGCTAATATCGAAAGAACGCTCATTTATTCCACGCGAAAGCATATCTGCCAGCTCGGTATCTTCCTTATTCTGAGCCAATATATCATTTATACTAAGTTTTTGTGGCACCTTATCTCCCTGCTCCATCTCCATTTCTTCTGTTTCCAATTTTTTTTCTACATCAGAAAATGGCGAAATATTAATTACTTCTGTTTTGTTAATATCTCTTTCAACATCCTGAGGCATAATCGTATCTCCTTCTATTTTTTCAAAACTAATGAAAATATCTCTTTTGGGTTCTTCCGGTTTGGCATTTTCATTTTGTTTTATTGTTGCCTGTAAGGATTCCAGCGCTTTGCGCCTCTCCTCAAGCTTTGCGATTATTTCTTCTGGAAGTGCCGGGGGGGGCTGAGTCTCTTCTGCTGCTGCATTTATTTCCTGAATCGTTTCTATAGGTATCACCATTGTTTTATTCAAATCCTCACTATCCATATTAGGCAAATCTATCTGTACATTTTCATTAGCGGTCCGCTCCTTAGGGGCATCACTTTTCCATATTTCGTCAGATGCAGGATGTTTAGTATTTTCCTGAGTAAAACTTACTGAGGTAGATAGCAAAGAAGATGGAGTATAGGGATCATTTTCTGCATCTAAAACCAATTGTTTCTCTTGGGTATCCAGGTCATCCATAAATGGCTGATGAAGAGATAGTTTTTCGGTGATACCCACATCTGCGGGCAGTTTGGGTATTATTATAGGAGTAGATGACTCTTCTATGGTTTGCGACTCCGTTTTTTCATCAAATAATTTATTAAAACTGGATAGATCTGTTTCATTAACGGGTATTATTTCTTCTTTGTACTTAGCCACCTTTTCTATGAGTTCAGGTGATAATAAAATCACCGGCTCCTCCGGGATAGTTTTCTCCATTATTAATGCAGGTTCTACGGGTATTATCAGATTTTCGGCCTCTTTGCTCGGATATATATTACTGGTGGCAACCCTTTCTAAGGTACCAAGCGGCAATGGCAATACTTCCGGAGTGCTACTATCCATAGTGGTACCAGATGATAGAGCCTGATTCACCAGATCTGGTTTTGCTTCACTATTCAGGTCTATATCTATTTTTTCCCCTTTATCAGGTGAAGAAAACGAGGAGGGCCATGTGGGATGCTCTGTAGGTTCAGAATGAATCGGCAGTCCGGAATTAAATAAAAAGCTTTGAATGAGGGCCTTTTGACTATCTAAGGGATCAGATACTGAGATATTAGATTCTGGATAATAATTTGCAAAATCATTTTCTATGAGTAGATCATAAAAATCCTGGGTATATTTTTTTAGGAGTTTTACCTCCAGTTTTTTAGACTCGGCAGGATCATTTTTTATCTTTTGTATAAGATAATTGATCTTATTAGCCACAATTTCTAACTTATCCACATTAAATACATTCATAATCAGGATTTGTTGGTAAAAATATTAAATACTAACGACATTAAATTCATATTTTTAAGCGCTAATTAATTTTTTTATAAAAAATGTTTACGGAACCCAGTACAAGCGGCAAAAAGCGTGGATGGATAGAGGTTATCTGCGGCTCTATGTTTTCAGGAAAAACAGAAGAACTAATACGCCGGCTCAGGCGTGCTGAGTATGCTCGGCTTAGTGTAGAGATTTTTAAACCGGAGATAGACAAACGCTACGATGATACACTGGTGGTTTCACATAACGAAACGAGTATCCGCTCCACACCTATATCACATTCCTCTAATTTATTGCTGCTGGGCTCAGGCATAGAAGTGATAGGGGTAGATGAGGCTCAGTTCTTTGATGAGGGCTTGCCGGCAGTATGTACAGCGCTGGCTCTGCAAGGTAGCCGTATTATTGTTGCCGGATTAGATAAGGATTATCTGGGAGCACCTTTTGGTCCCATTCCACAGTTGCTCACCATCGGTGATTATATCACTAAGCTACAAGCTATCTGTGTTTTTTGTGGCGAATTGGCCACCTATTCCTATAGAAAAACGGCGAATGAATCGAGGGTGCTACTAGGTGAAAAGGACACCTATGATCCGGTATGCCGAAACTGTTTTTATGATAAAATGCAGGATCGGCCACGACTCCATTTGTCATCTAAATAAGCTACTCTTTCATTAAAAGTCATTAAAAAAGGCTGTGCCAGAGGGTACAGCCTTTAGATATTTTCAGTGGAAAAAAGGATTACATTTTTATCAATTGACGAGAAACATTTCCAGAAGGGGTCTGCAACATAAGTATATAGTTTCCTGTACCTAGATTGCTCAGATTTACAGATTCTGTAAATGCACCGCTGCGGTTTACATTATTTATCAAATCTCTAACCAGTTTTCCTTCCATATTATATATTTTCAGGCTTATCTTTCCAGGAGTTTGTAAGGTCACTTGCATAGTTGCGATATCATTTACCGGATTAGGGAAAACCTGGAAAAGGTTTGCCTTGTTCACATCATCTATTCCAGTTATCACTTGAGGGTTAAACTGCGGCAGATTAATAACGGAGAAGGATTCACAGTTAGGGCCAAAATCATAGGTATTAGGTGGGAAGCTGAGCGAAGTGGTCCGGAATAATCCTCTTCCGTGCACACCGGCATATATTACATTTACATGATCAAAATTTGAGGATAAAATAGGCATACCATAGCAGTCAAGTTGACCATAATGAGCTTCAGGAATTCTGGCCATCTTTTCTTCACGAAGTGCGAAAACCGGTACCGCACCCATTCCACTGGTTTCAGGAGACCAATCGCCAACGGAACTGTTAAGATCGCCTTTCCAGATACCAAATTCGGTAGCAACTAAGACAAAGGTGTGGTTTACTTTAGGTATCATCACATCATATATCGGCATTTTAGGCAGGTCGCCTTGAAGTGGGGTAAAAGTAGGGGTGGTACTATTGGCATTAGTACAGACCCAAACATAATTACTGCTTCCATAATTGCCGGCCACTACCACTATGTTTGCAGGATTTATAGGATCTATAGCTATATCTGTGATATATCTGCCACTGGCATTTGGAAGGGTAATAGAAGCGGCATTAGTTGTATAACTGGCGATCTGGGCGCAGCCACCATCATCATCTAGAAATACCTGGTGTACGGGTATAGAGTTTACATTTTTCACCCTCATCAGCTTTCCATTCTCTGTACCAGCCCAAACCGTATTGCCATCTACAGAAACATCTATGGCGGTAATAGATCCTCCCGCCGATCCTATGGTAAGCCAGAATGGTGTGGTTCCAAAATTTATAGCATCCTGTGTCATCCATAGCTTTCCATTCCGGCCACCAGTAAACATTCTGGCTCTTTTATAGCGATAATCGCCTGGGGCATATTCTTTTACTTTGTTTTCTTCTAAATCATAGCCTACTAATATCTGAGCCTCTGTATAGGGGTTATCATAGGCTTCTTCGGGTACCGTATTTGCTTCTGATGATATCACTATTTCCTGACCATTATGATTTATTACCTGAATGCCTCCTTCTGGACTACTAAATTTAAAATCATTAACCTTATCAAATAGGGTTTTATCTTCCCAAAGATAAAAATTTGTGACGAAATCTGCTTCGCCATCTATTATTCCATCAGAATTACAATTTGTACCAGACATATCTACGGTACTACAATCTATATTGCAGTCGAAATAGGACCCAAATCCATCACCTCCATTGGAGGAGCGGAATAGTGCTCCATCGGGATTGCCCACAAATATGGCAAGTGGACTGATATTTGAAATTTCAAAAAATCCGCCATCCCCACCAGAAACTTCGAGGGCAGTACCGCTAGAATTAAAGTCATAGCGCAGATACTGACTGCCATTATCCTGAGTACCACCACCCACCGTACCATCATGTCCGGCACCTATACCATAAAACTGAGTCACATTATAATCGCGGTTTGCCACTTCAAAAACGGGAAACTCCTCAGTGGCATTGAGCGTTCTGGTAATACCCCCGTCAGATCCCACAAACATTATATTTGAATTACCCGGTCTAAAAATGATTTCATGTTTATCAGCATGAATAAAATAAGGATTACTGGGACTTTCATACAGATTATCCAATTGTGTCCAGTTATTTAAGCCATCTTGCAGGGTTCTTCTCCATAAACTAATACCAGCTATATAGACAGTTTCCGGTTCATTGGGATCTACACCTATAGCGAGATCGTAATCACCTTGACAATAGCCGGCAAAATAGTTATTGAGAGGGTCTAGGATGGGAGAACCGGTACCGATGGTTTGCCAGGTTAAACCACCATCTTTAGACTGAGTTACAAAATTAAGGCAGCCACTTCCATCTACTGAAACTACATAAACATAATTAGGATAAGACTCGCATATAGCCATAGACTTCCTGCGAGTAGTGGTAGGAAATTGTCCTTCCGAAACTCCATCCAGACGAGAAAAAATGAGTCCGTCTATAGAGCGATAGTATCTATTACTTACTAGGGCATGGACTACCCCATCGCTGCCCACTTTTACGTCATATCCCGGGGTAGAAGATATGGGGTTACCATCGCTATCAATAGGATGTGCCCAGGTAGCTCCACCATCGGTGGACATAAAAATTCCCCCACTCGCAGCTGCATAGATATAATTAGGATTAGTACTGCTGGCTGCTAACTTATCTACCGTAGCAAAATCATCATTCACTTGCGCCGGTTCTGAGGGTGGAGCCGTAGTGGGAAGCAAGGTAAAATTCACCCCATCAGTAGATTTATAAATTCCACTTCCATAAATACCTCCTGCTCCAATGCCAGGTAAAAAATAAAATCCCTCTCCGGTACCTACATAGATAGCACCATCAGCAGCTTGGCATATACTGGATATAGCTACCATTCCATTTTCTACGCTAGAATCTATTTTTTGCCAGCTGCTAGCATTATCATAACTCACAAACAGACCACCGGATACACCTCCGGCATAGATCTTATTAGGATTGTCCTTGTCTATAAGGATAGCGCGGGTGCGGCCACCTACATCATTAGGGCCGAGCTCTTCCCATTGAAGCAGGTCACCACCTTTCTGAAGACTCATAGTGCGGGCAGCCTCACGGGCACGAGCCACATCTGCGGGATCTACCACGCCGGTCTCAGGATTTGCACGCATTTTGGTTAAATAGGCAATAGATCCTTTGGCAGATTCACTATTTAATAGTTTCGATGATGGAGAAATGAAATTTCTATTTCCCTCCCTATAACCAGTAAAAAATAGGACAGCACCTAAGCTGACTGTGCTTATCAAAATGTATAAAAATTTCCTCATTATAATAAAATTTTAATTTTTGGGTAAAGATAAATAAGATTAATCAAATATCAAAGGCTATAAATTACCTTCAATTAAATATTACAATAAAATGACAAAATAATTAGCAAAATTTTAAAATTATTACTTATTACTAAAAAAATTACACGCCTGTATGATAAGCTTATTTTTACTGCTTAATATTTGACAATAAACATAGATGGCTATAATTTTATTACCAAACCTGTTGAAAAAAAACTTAGATATGTTTATAAATTGATTAGTATATAGAGGCCGAACATAGGAATGGCGAAACACCCCAGACATACGTATAGTAGGACACGGATCTAAGCAGCATACAGAGCGAAATGTCTTTTTGAAAAAAAAGCAAATGTTTATCTAAAGTAGGATAGGATACGCAGTATAGGTAGGAGAAGATTACTTAGTGGATGGGAACTTATAGCAAAATACCTATTTAGCATGGCGTATAATAACCAGTGTAAAAGTCTATAATTAAGAATAAATGCTTATCAGATATGTCTTTCGGCGTGATAAGAAGAACGTACGAGAGGACCACTTTCTACAAAATGGAAACCGCGTGCTAAGCCTTCTTCACGATATTCTGCAAAAAGATGGGGATGAATAAATTCATGAATGGCGAGATGATGACGTGTGGGCTGCAGATACTGGCCTATCGTGAGTACATCACAGCCATTGGCTACCAGGTCATCCATCACTTGAAACACTTCTTCCTGTGACTCGCCCAGTCCTACCATTATACCAGATTTTGTGCGCATACCGAAGTCCTTCGTGCGTTTTATTTGCTCCAGACTTCGCTCATAACGAGCTTGTGGCCTTACTAACCGGTACAGACGAGGCACAGTTTCCATATTATGCGAGACTAGGTTTGGTTTTTCATTAAGAACGCTAATAAGGGCCTCCCATTTTGCCTTAAAATCAGGGATGAGGGTTTCTATAGTGGTATGAGGGCTATTTTTTTTTATTTCCCGGATAGTAGCTGCCCACACAGAAGCACCTCCATCGGGGAGTTCATCCCTATTTACAGAAGTGATCACGCAATGCTGTACCTTCATAAGTTTCACGGCTTCGGCTACACGGTATGGTTCATCTACATCCAGCCCACTTGGTCGTCCTGTGGCCACCGCACAAAAACTACAAGCCCTCGTACATACATTGCCCAGAATCATAAAGGTGGCTGTGCCAGCCCCCCAACATTCACCCATATTGGGACAATTTCCACTTTCACAAATAGTGTGTAACTTGTATTGATCCACTAATTCTCGTACACGCTTATAGTTTTCGCCGACAGGGAGTTTTACGCGCAGCCAATTCGGTTTTTTAATTGATTTTTCGGCAGGTAATAATTTTTCAGGAGTAATCATCCTACGAGCGATTGCCCAATTTTAGTGATAAATAAAGATTAACAAAAATAAATGGATTCTCAGAGAGGGCCATAAGTGGAATTTTTTTATAGTAAGCATTCACCATCATACCTGCTTCCAGTGATTTTATTAATCTATTGTTTGAGGCCCAATCTGCCTCGATAGCCGTTTTAATTACACCGCCAGGAACGGGTCGTATTTCATCTAGGCCGTACCCAAATCCGCCCCGCCCCACGATCCAGCCGGGCTCTAAAAAACTGTCTTTGTTTTCTTCAGAATATTTTTCAATGATTAGTTGTTCATTCTTTCCTTCTTTATAAAACTGCAGATAATAGGGTTTAGTAATTCCCAATGAGGCTCCTAATTTATAGAGAAAAGAAAAAGATACCCCTTTTTGGCGCAATTTTTCTGAAAGCACTCGCTCCCTACCTATGAGCACATTTAAATTATAAAAATTATTTATTTTACCGAAGGTGTAGCGATTTGTTCCCCCATCGCTATTGAGCAGGCTTTGTACTTTTTGTTCCTTAGGATGTTTTATTTCCTGTAATTCTATTTCCCAAAGATTTTTTTTTCTTATATTCAAAATTTTTCCGAAATTGGCTACTACACCATAGCCTTGGGTATGCAATTTTATTCCCAGAGTAACCTCCTTATGCCTCACAATATCCTGAACCTGATTTTTGCTGGCATCTTGAGCCTGACCGCAAAATGCAACCGGGAGAATAAGGAAAAAACATGTAATTTGCTTGTTCAACTATGATATTAAATAACCGTACAAAGATAAGTAATTATGACATCAGAAATAACCTATTTAGGAAATCTTCGCTGTAAGGCTTCACATTTGGCATCCGGAATGGAAATATTTACCGATGCGCCAGTGGATAATCATGGCAAAGGCGAGGCTTTTTCTCCTACAGATTTGGTATCTACCGGCTTAGGATTATGCCTTCTCACGATTATGGGAGTTTTGGCCCAAAGAGAAGAGATAGCACTGGAAGGTACCCGAGCGAGCATACAAAAAATAATGCTAGCAGATCCACGTCGTATCGGCGAAATTATAACAGACATCTACTTTCCCCCACTTTTCATAAGCGAAAAACAGAAAATTATGTTAGAAAGAGCTGCACGAAGCTGTCCGGTGGCTTTGAGCCTCCACCCGGATCTCCTTCAGACTATACGATTTCACTATGCGGAAGAGAATCTATGATAGCATCTACTGTAATGCCCTCATGGGAAATATGAAAGGTAAGCTCCCCCTTGCTAATAATCAGAGCCTGCGGCGATTCGTGCTTTAAGAGCCATTTTTCGGCAATATAACCAGAGACATCGCGAAAATTAAGCAAATCCAAATAATAGGGCTGCACTTTATTTTCAGTTTTACTCCAGTTTCGCTCCAGGCGGCTTTTAGCCATTATGCTTATAGCACATCTCGTACTATGTTTAAATAGCATGATGGGATTCTGCTGGCTTTGAAAAACAGCTTCTTTTATATCCAGTAATGAGCGTATGGGTTTCCATTCCATAGATTAACAAACAGATTCTAAGGGAGCAAATCCGGTGGAAGTAATGCGTCCTGGGCATCCATTCTTATGACAGGAAGTCATCATAAATATGAGAGCAAAAATGCCGGCAATAAAACTGATTTTTTTCATCGTAAAAAAAAATTTTTATTTTTAAAAACGCAAAAGTAAACTAGTTATTACTTTGTGCACAACTTTTATGAAAATACATTTCATTTCAATAGGCGGAGCGGTCATGCACCAGCTGGCAGTAGCCCTTAGCCGCATGGGACATCTCATTACCGGATCCGATGATGAAATATTCGAACCCTCGCGCTCAGTATTAGAAAAGGAAGGAATTCTTCCTACCCAGAATGGCTGGATTCCAGATAAGATTCATAATGGGCTCGATCTGGTGATACTGGGCATGCACGCCCGCTCCGATAATCCAGAATTACTTAAGGCCGAAGCCCTGGGCATACGTGTACTTTCGTTTCCAGAATTTATCTTTGAACAATCTAAAGACAAAACCAGGATCGTGGTAGCAGGAAGCCATGGAAAAACTACAATTACGTCTATGATCATGCACTGCCTGAAGATGGCGGGCAAGGAGTTTGATTATCTGGTAGGGGCAAAACTAGATGGATTCGACCAAATGGTAAAAATAAGTGGGGCACCCATAATGGTATTGGAGGGAGATGAATATCTGGCATCGGCCAGACAGCCCTATCCAAAAATTCATTTTTACAAACCGCATATTACCATCATCAGCGGACTTTCCTGGGATCATATTAATGTCTTCCCCACTAAGCAGATATATATAAAACAATTTGAAATATACCTAGAAAATTTAGATTCTCGATCTATTATTATATATAATAATGCCGATCATGAAGTAGCAGAATTTATGCAAAAATTTCTTGACACTAAAAACTGCATCCCTTATGAGCTACCCACATATCGCATATCTGATGGTCATTATCGCATCCTACATAGAGAAGAAGAATATGAACTCAGTATTATAGGCCGCCATAATCTAAACAATCTGGAAGCGGCACGTATCGTATGTGAGCAAATAGGGCTTAGCACAGCTAGTATTTTACTATCCCTCACTACCTTTAGTGGCGCCGCCAGAAGATTAGAAAGAATCTTAGATATGGACGACCGGGTGGTATTTTGGGATTTTGCTCACGCACCCAGTAAGGTAATGGCTAGCCTGGCTGCAGTAAAAGAATTATTTCCCCAACGGCGGATTACCGCTATTTTAGAGTTACACACTTACAGCAGCCTTCATAAACAATATATTCCCGAATATGCCCAATGCCTGCAATCGGCAGATGAAGCTATAGTTTTTTATAGTCCACACGCTATACAATTAAAAAGATTGCATAAACCTGATCCAGAATTTGTGCGTCAATGTTTTCGGGACGAACGTATAATCGTGATAGAAGAGCGGGAACAGCTAGAAGACTGGATAAAAAACCATCAATGGGCAGATTCCGCACTATTATTTATGAGCTCTGGAAACTTCGACGGATTAGATCTGCTGGATATTACTACCTTTATGGCTGAAAAAGAAAAATAATGAATCTAAATTTAGCAAGACCACTGGTTTTTTTTGATTTGGAGACCACTGGATCCAATATTTCTTCGGATAGGATAATAGAGATATTTTTGCTGAAGATAAACCCCGATCAGAGCCGTGAATCCTGGAGTACCCGTATAAATCCTGGCATACCCATTAAAAAAGAAGCTACCGAAGTTCACGGCATCACGGATGAAGATGTAAAAAATCAACCTCCCTTTGCAGCGCTAGCACCTAAGATAGAACAGTTTTTTGAAAATGCAGATATAGCCGGATATAATTCAAACTATTTTGATATTCCTTTGCTTATGGAAGAGTTTTATCGGGTGGGCATTTACTTTGATATAAGTAATAAAAAAACAGTGGATGTATATAAAATCTTCTCTAAAATGGAAAGAAGAGATTTGGCTGCTGCCTACAAATTTTATTGTGGAAAAGATCATCCGGATGCCCATTCTGCCGAGGCAGATGTACTCGCCACATTTCAGATATTAGAAGCCCAGCTAGAAAAATACGGCGATGAGATACAAAATGAGATTGGTTTTCTTCACGCCTTTACTACGGATACAGAAATGGTAGATATAGGCCGACGACTAATCAATGAAAATGGCATAGTAAGGTATAATTTTGGTAAGTATAAAGGAATGGCAGTAACCGAAGTGTTTGCTAAAGACCCGAGCTACTATCATTGGATTATGCGCGGCGAATTTCATATAGATACCAAGAAAAAACTCCAACAAATAAAAGAAGAGGCTGATAAGAAACGTTAGCATATCCTTAATAATACCGGATTGAAAGAATTGCTCGTCATCATTCCCACTTATAATGAGGCAGGAAATATAGCGCAAATGATCACAAAGGTCCTTTCGCTTAGTCTTCCTTACCATTTGCTTATCATAGATGATGGCTCACCGGACGGTACGGGTAATATTGTTAAAGAGATTCAACATCATTATCCTGGCAGGCTTCACCTTATAGAACGCCCAGGCAAACTGGGATTGGGCACGGCCTATATAGCAGGTTTTAAATGGGCCATAGCCGAAGGATACCGGTATATTTTTGAAATGGATGCAGATTTTTCGCACGATCCGGATGATTTAGAAAGATTGTATGCTGCTATATGCTCCTCTCCGGAATATGGTATGTCCATAGGCAGCCGATATATTAAAAACGGAGGACTAAAAGATTGGCCCTTCTCTAGAATTCTCATCTCTAAAGGTGCCTCTTTATATGTGAGAATAATAACTGGCATACCGGTAATGGATACTACTGCCGGTTTTGTTTGTTATAGAAAAGAGATCCTGGAAAAATTAGACCTAGATAAGATAAAATTTCATGGATATGCTTTTCAAATAGAAATGAAATATGCCATCTGGAAAACCGGTTTTAAACTCATAGAAGTTCCCATTATCTTCACTGACCGGAAAATCGGGACATCGAAAATGAATACCGGTATTTTTAAAGAGGCATTTGCAGGAGTCTGGAAAATAAGCAGGCATGACGCAGCATACTACCTACTTGCCTAGAGCAATAAAAAGACTGAGAAAGAGTTTTATGGCTAGGATATAATAACCGTCTTAGCTACTCCCCTCTTCAAATCCTTTCCATATCATAAATTCCATTTTTTTCTTTGCAAGATTTATCCTGAAGCAAGATTTTATATCTATACGTGCAGTAATAAGCCATAAACTAACAGTGCAGATGGTATGTAAGAAAGGAGTATTAATTAATTACTAGAATTAATTGGTATAAATACCCGATTCGGGTACTCCTAAGATAGGGCGAAAGGACTCATCTCTTAGAACAATGAGGAAGCCATATCCGGAATAGTTATAATAATAATCCTTTACTGTCTATGGGATAGATTCTATTATCATCGAAAGTCTGTATAACGCTGGTTTATAGGTTTGTATTTAAATCCTTTAATTTTTTCTATAAAAGTACTCTTTGCATAAAAGCCTACGAGACGTCCTAATTCTTTGCCTTGGGAATTAAAAACCACGTAAGTAGGATAGGCTTGTATGCTCATTTGGTCTGCGATCACATCGGCTGCGGCAGACTCACCATTTAGTTTATAAAACAGAAAGCCGGTTTCGAGTAGTTTATTAAAATCATAGGTTTCTATGACTTCCTGATCCATAGCCTTACAGGTCCTACACCAGTCTGTATAAAAATCCACAATATAATATTTATTTTCGCTGTGCGCCTGAATTTTGAGATCCTCATAGCTACCAGTAAAAAAGCTGTTAGTTTGGGCGACTATCGAACTAAATACTGCAATAAAAGGTATTAAAATGCAGATAATTTTCTTCAAGGTAATGAATTTACGGCACAAAATAGCAAATAAAATTAATAAAGCAAAAAAGCCCGGAAAAAATTTTCCAGGCTTTTTACAAATGCTAAAAAGTGCAGGGTATTATTTTACACCTAGGGCCTCTAAAGTTTCTAATGGAATATTATCGCCATTCATTAAAGGTAATCCTTTAGACTTTTGGAAAGCTTCGATGGCAGTTTTAGTTCTACTACCTAATATGTTATCAATAGGACCTGGATCAAAGCCGGCAGATTTTAAAGCACGTTGAATTTGAGATATTTTACCGGTAGTAAGTTTTTCACCGCATAATACTTCGCGGAATTCAGTAAAGCCCCCAGCCCTAGTAAGCTTGCGTGAAGAAACAGTTTTGTATTCGGCATCTATAGGAATCTGACGGGTAACTGCAGGTGACCTAAGAACTTGTTTTTTTACTGTGCGATAGACCGCAGGCACTTCAGTTTCTGAAACAGTAGCTGGAGTTTGTACTACCGTTTTTTTCACTGTTTTGTATTCGGCAGGGATAGGAGTTTCGCGAGTGCTGGCAGGGCTTTTTACAATCTGCTTAGTCACTGTTTTATACTGGGCAGGAATTTCTTTTAAACACCATACCATACAGTCGTCCGGGTTAGCAGACACACAGTTAGGATCAGCCTTTCCGCGAACCCATTTAGTAGAAGAAGGGGCAATAAGCATTTCTTCTGTAATGGTTTCATAAACAGGAGGTACATAGGCAAGTTTCGTGCCAGCCTCCCGCACGAGCATTTGCTCCTCTACAGTAGTATAGGTAGGTGGCACCACTTTAAGCACTTTGTAGGCTTCTTTCTCTAGGACATGTTCTTCTGCTGTTTCATAGACAGCGGGAACTACTTCTAATTTGGAAGAGGCTTCTTTAATGAGAATCTGTTCGGTTACAGTTTCATACTCGTCTGGGATGAGGCATTTGGCATAGCATTTACCTGGCTGCGCATTGGCTGGCAAGTCACCCATTTGGGCATAGGAGTTGTTAGCTACTAATAATCCCATTCCTAAAGAAAGAGTAAGGGCAATTTGGTTGATTTTTTTCATAAAACGATTATTTTATATGATTTCAGAGGCAAAATTAATCATTAATACTTAAATACAAAGTATCAATTCTAAAAAACTGAAATATTTGTGCAAATGTTAAAATCTTTTACGGCATTGGGACGGGATATGGTCCTATCGGTCACTCATCAAGTTTGCAAAATCCCCGGATTAAAAGGTTTTATTTCCGGATTATGGTTTGCCGCTTCTATGGTTCTAGAAATGGCATATCGGGTTTGCGATGGATCTATGATCGTATCTACCCAAAGTCTAGCCGCAGCATAATAGGGAGAGGTCTGCCGGTTATAGGCTTCTTTTATTTGATCATATAGGGCATTCGAAACCGCTTCATCGGGGTTTTCCCCTTTTTTCTTCAGTGCAGCTAATTGGATTTGTAAGATAGTTTTAGCTGCCTGATCTCCGCCCATAACAGCTATTTTTGCTGATGGCCAGGCGAAAATAAAGCGCGGATCATAGGCTTTACCACACATCGCATAATTTCCTGCACCATAGGAATTGCCTAAAATAACGGTGATCTTAGGTACTACACTATTTGCCACAGCATTTACTAATTTTGCGCCATCTTTTATTATTCCCCCGTGTTCGGATCTGCTTCCGACCATAAAACCGGTTACATCCTGTAAGAAAACCAGTGGAATTTTCTTTTGATTGCAATTCATAATAAAGCGGGCGGCCTTATCTGCTGAATCGGAATAAATCACACCGCCGAGTTGGATTTCGCCTTTTTTGCTTTTGACGATTGCTCTATTATTTGCTACTATTCCTACTGCCCACCCATCTATGCGTGCATACCCACATATAATGGTTTGTCCATATTCCTTTTTATATTCATCCCATTCAGTGCCATCTATGATACATTTTAATAGCTGCCTGGTTTCGTATGGTTTAGCGCCACCGGCAGAAAAGATTTCGTAAATTTCCTGAGGTGGCAGTGCAGACTCCACCGATTTTATTCGATCAAAACCGGCTTTTTCTCTGGTTCCAAGTTTAGAGATGAGGCTGCGGATGGTGGTAATACAGGTTTTTTCATCGGGCATTTTATAATCTGTAACGCCGGATATTTCGCAATGGGTGGTAGCGCCCCCTAGGGTTTCTTGATCTACCTCTTCTCCGATGGCGGCTTTTACCAGGTAAGGGCCGGCCAGAAATATAGACCCGGTACCATCTACTATAAGTGCTTCATCGGACATAATGGGCAGATAGGCACCTCCGGCCACGCAGCTTCCCATAATTGCCGATATCTGGGGGATGCCCTGAGAAGACATCACCGCATTATTTCTAAAAATGCGTCCAAAATTTTCTTTATCTGGAAAGATTTCGTCTTGCATGGGCAGAAAAACCCCGGCACTATCTACTAAATAGATGACCGGTAAGCGATTTTCCATCGCTATTTCCTGAGCTCGCAAATTCTTTTTTGCGCTAATAGGAAACCAAGCACCCGCTTTTACCGTAGCATCATTGGCTATAATCACACAAAGCCTGCTGGATACATACCCCATGCCGGTAACCACTCCACCCCCTGGGCAGCCGCCCTGTTCTTCATACATCCCATAACCCGCAAATTCCCCCCATTCAAATAAATCTGTTTCGGGATCTATCAATAGGTTTATTCGCTCCCTGGCGGTAAATTTCCCTTTTTCGTGCTCTGCAGCTATGCGAGCTATACCGCCACCTAAATAAATTTTCTGAATACGGGTTTTAAGCTCAGATACCAGTAGCTTATTAGCATCTTCATTTTTATTTTTTTCTATTTCCTGATCGGTAATTGCCATAGCGTAAAAGTAGCCTAATTAATAAAAACACGCTGAATGATAGACTACAACAAACTTTATGTGGGCTGATAAATAGGTAGGGTGATCATAAGAACTAATTAAAAAGGCAGCCTATACGATTTGATTAGAAATACCTTAGGCCGCTAAAAAACAAATAGACTCCTTATATAATTTCGAAGTAAATTCTATTCAATAGAAACTAACAAGCGTCGTAATAATCGGCCTCTGCTCTAGCTTATCTCAATAGGCAATAAATGCGTCTCTGATTCAAATGATCCGACACAAAATAATGATAACCAAGATTATATCCCCTATACTATGAATGGCATTTTAATAATAATGACAGGCGAAGATATTGTTTTAAGCTACCTAGTGAGTAAGACTGGATTATAATAGTGGCTCCAAGTAATCATATAGGCAATAAAAAAATGAAAGCTGGCAAAAGAATCTAGGAAGGAATAAATCTATCTATTTTGGCAGCAAAAAATTATTGCAATGAATCTCTCCTTAACATGGCGGCTTGCCCAAATAGCTGAGCTCCACTGGTGGAAAAATTATCTCAAAAATAAAAATCCGGAGGAATATCTCGCCTGGAAAAAAAATTATTGGCAAAGCCTTATTACTGAATGTGAACACCTGATTGGCTCCTTTCAGGAGGGAAAGAAAGTATTGGATGCTGGGTGCGGACCGGCAGGTATTTTTATGAATTTGCCAAAAAATGAGGTTATAGCCATAGATGCCCTGCTATCCGGATATAAAGATAATATTGCTTTATTTGTGCCTGAAAATTTTCCCAATGTGCAATTCATACACAGTTCTATCGAGGAATTTGGCGAAAGAGCAGAATTTTTTGACCTCATATTCTGTATGAATGTGATAAACCATGTAAGGGATTTTGAGAAAGCCATAAATAATTTGAATACACTTTGTAAAGCAGAAGGTCATCTGATATATACGATAGATGCCCATCGTTTTAGCTCCTTAAAACATATATTTAGGAAGCTACCTGGAGATATCCTCCATCCTATACAAATGGATCTCACAGAATATAAAAACGCTTTCAAAGGTCAATATGCTGAAATGGTATATCAGCGGAGGATAAAAAGAGAAGGTATTTTTGATCACTACCTGCTCATCCTTCAAAAGCATTGAGAACTAGGGAGATTAGGGAATTTCAAAAATACGTCCTTCGAGGGCTAGTTCGGTATTCGCAAACACAGAAATGGCCTCCTCTAATAGCGGATGTAGATCAGAATATTTTGCAGAAAAATGACCAATAATTAATTTTTTCACATTGGCATTGGCGGCGATCGTAGCAGCCTGGCGAGCTGTACTATGTTTAGTAAAAAAGGCTCTTTCTATGCTCTCATCCATAAAAGTGGCCTCGTGATATAGCAGATCTACGCCGGCCAGCGAGGGTATGAGACTATCTAAATAAGCGGTATCAGAGCAGTAAGCATATTTACGGGGATTTCGCGGCGGCAGGGTAATTTCATCGTTTGGGATTATCTGGCCAGAAGATGTTATAAAATCCTGCCCGTCCTTTATAAGTGGAATTTGCGATATAGGAATCTGGTATTCCTCTATTTTTTCTTTCTTCATTTTTTTTTGGCGCTTTTTCTCGCTAAAGAGAAACCCCGTGCAATGAATTCGGTGGTCGAGGGGCAAGGTATGTACAACCACATCCTCATCCTCATATAAAAGATAAGAATCCTCCATTCGCGTTTCTACAAAACAAAGATTAAAACTCAAGACATCCATGGCCTCCTTGAGTTGCAGAGAGATAATTTCCTTGAGTCCGGGTGGGCCAAAAATAGTAAGAGGGCGATTTCTTTGCAATAATTGATAGGAAGTAAGTAAGCCTACCAGACCAAAATAATGATCGCCATGCAGATGGCTTATAAAAATCACTTCTATTTTGGACTTTCGCAGGCCTAACTGCTCACAGCGCATCTGTGTGGCCTCGCCACAATCTATGAGGTAGCAGTGATCATTTATGGTTAGATACTGTGAAGTCGGGTATCTTCCAAAAGCAGGTATAGCCGAATTACTACCCAGAATGGTGAGCGAAAACCTCATTCATCTGACTGATGACCATTTCCCCTGAGCTCTTTATCTAGCTTATCCATAATGATATAATCAATGGATTGTTGTAATGTAGGTATGATATTTAAAATACTATCCAGCTGAGAGATGCGCATAAGACGCATCACATTTTCGTTTATATCAGTGAGAATGAGGATTCCGCCAAAACTAATACAGGTACGATCTCCCACTAAAATGGCGCTAAGCCCGGAGGAATCTATAAAATTTACAGAGGACATATTAAGAATAATATTGCACTGTCCCGCATTATTTAGAAGTACGAGTTCTGTTTTCAGCTCTGGTGCAATAAGGGAATTGAGCTTTTCCTCCTCTATTTTAAAGATGGTAAATTGATTGTGTTTATCTAAAGTATATTTCATACTTAAAAATTAAGGCAAATGTAGAAAAAAAAAAGATAAAAATAGAACTCTCCCCGAAAATAATTGTTATTATTTGTGAATAATGTAAATAATCCGACTAAGATAGCAAAAAAAAACAGTAATTTTGTCTTTTGCAGGTTTATAGAAATTAAAAAAGTTCCCTACTATTATTATGGATCACAAGTTTTCGCAAAAAGTTAAAGAGGTAATTTCTCTGAGTAGAGAAGAGGCCATCCGTCTCTCCCATGATACGATAGGAGTAGAACACCTGGTTTTAGGTCTAATCCGTGAAGGAGACAGTTTGGGGGTAAAAGTACTGACCTCTCTAGATGTGGATTTAGAAAACCTACGAAAGCGCATAGAAGAGGCTATCCAGGATAAGGTGTCTATTTCTGCCATTAAGAGCGAACATATTCCTCTCACCAAGCAGGCAGAACGGGTCTTAAAGGTTACCGTATTAGAGGCCAGATCGCTTAAAAATGATGTTATAGGCACAGAGCATTTGCTGCTTTCTATACTTAAAAACAAGGACAATATCGCCACGCAAATTCTTCTTCAGTTTGATGTAGATTATGAAATCTATAGCAGTGAGCTGGAATATGTACGTCAGGATATAAGCAATAATTTCAGCAATGATCCGGATGATTTTGAGGAAGAAGAGGGCCGCAGCCGCGGTCCAGGCGGAGCCGGTCGCAAGGGTACTGCAGCTGTAAAGAGTCGCACACCGGTATTAGATAATTTTGGGCGAGACATCACTCGCCTCGCCGATGAGGGTAAGCTGGACCCCATAGTGGGCCGTGAGACTGAGATAGAACGCGTATCACAAATATTAAGTCGCCGGAAGAAAAATAACCCTATTCTGATAGGTGAGCCGGGAGTGGGGAAGACCGCTGTTGTAGAGGGTCTTGCCCTTCGTATTCATCAACGTAGGGTATCCAGGGTATTGTTTGATAAAAGACTGGTCATGCTAGATCTGGCGGCGCTTGTAGCAGGTACTAAATATCGGGGACAGTTTGAAGAACGCATAAAAGCCATCATGAATGAGCTGGAAAAAAACCGAGATGTCATTCTTTTTATAGATGAAATACATACTATCGTAGGAGCGGGTGGTGCCACTGGTTCGCTGGATGCTTCTAATATTTTTAAACCGGCTCTTGCTAGAGGCGAACTTCAATGCATAGGCGCCTCTACGCTGGATGAATATCGCCAATATATAGAAAAAGATGGCGCATTGGATCGCCGCTTCCAGAAAGTAACGATAGATCCTCCCAGCCGGGATGAAACGGTGATTATCCTTACTAATATAAAGGAAAAATACGAGAGTTTTCATAATGTAGATTATACTGATGAGGCGATAAAAGCTTGCGTGGATCTGAGTAACCGTTATATCACAGATCGTTTTTTACCGGACAAAGCCATAGACGTGATGGATGAAGTAGGGGCGAGAGTACACCTTAAAAACATACACGTACCCGCCGATATCCTTCACATAGAAACACAGATAGAAGAAGTAAAGGTCGAAAAAAGCCGGGTAGTAAAAAGCCAGCAATTTGAGGAAGCAGCCAGATTGCGCGACAAAGAAAAAAATCTAAACGCCCAGCTTGAAAATGCAAAGTCAAAATGGGAGGAACGTGTTCGCAATGAAAAACACCCGGTAAATGAGGAAGATATAGCCGAAGTGGTGGCGATGATGACCGGCATACCTGTAAAAAGAGTAGCCCAGAGTGAAGGCAATCGCTTGCTGAGTATGGCGGATGATATAAAAAAAGAAATCATAGGTCAAGACGAAGCCACCGCCAAGGTTACCAAGGCGATTCAGCGAAACCGTGTCGGGCTTAAAGATCCCAAAAAGCCCATAGGTACCTTCATCTTTCTAGGTCCTACAGGTGTGGGGAAGACTGAGATGGCCAAAGCATTGGCTCGCTATTTATTTGACACTGAAGATGCACTGGTAAGAATAGATATGAGTGAGTATATGGAGAAATTTAGCATCTCCCGTCTTATCGGAGCCCCTCCGGGCTATGTGGGATACGAAGAAGGCGGACAACTCACTGAAAAGGTAAGACGAAAGCCCTATAGTGTAATCTTGCTGGATGAAATAGAAAAGGCGCATCCGGATGTATATAATGTACTCCTCCAAGTACTCGATGATGGGATTCTCACTGATGGTTTAGGCCGAAAAGTAGATTTTAAAAACACCATTATTATTATGACCTCTAATATAGGAGTAAGGCAGCTCAAAGACTTTGGTACCGGAGTGGGATTTACTACAACAGCTAAGGAGTTAGAATCCGAAGAACTCACTAAGTCCGTTATTTCTAAAGCCCTGAAGCGAACCTTCTCCCCAGAGTTTTTAAATAGAATAGATGATGTAATCATTTTTAACTCTCTTAACAAAGAAGACATCAACAAAATTATTCAAATAGCCCTGAAAGATTTATTTAAACGCATAGAAAATCTGGGCTATAAACTGGAACTCAGTGAAAAGTCCAAAGAATTTTTAGCAGAGAAAGGATTTGATCCTCAGTTCGGAGCCAGACCCTTACACAGAGCCATACAGAAATATGTAGAAGATCCGCTGGCCGAAGAATTGCTCAATTCCTCTCTCACCCTAGGGGATGTCCTCATTGTAGATCTGAATGAGGAAGGTCAAATAAAGATTCAAAATCAAAGCCAAAAGGCTAAGATGGAAAACTAAAACAAAAGGCGGATATCCCTATCCGCCTTTTTTATTTTATTTTTTCACGAAGAAAAACAATGGAGTAGCAGGCAAACTATTTTTTCGAGATAGTAGCGATCCGTATCATTAAAATCAGCTATTGTTATGCTATCTACATCTAGCAATACCTTTACTACATCTTCCACAATGAGGGGTACTACTATCTCGCTTTTAGAAAGACTGGAACAGGCTATATGGCCGGGAAACTTATCCACATCGTCCACTAAGACAGTATGCTTGTGGCGATAGGCATGGCCGCATACCCCTTTGTCAAATGAGATTCGGGTACACGCCACTGGTCCCTGAAAAGGTCCTAAAAGAAGGCCTTCTTTCTTTACAAAATAAAACCCCACCCAATGCCAATTAAACACTTCCTTCAGCGCAGCGGTCATAATAGCCGCATTGGCTATGAGATCAGATTCGTCAGAAAGAAGGGCAGATAGCTGCGGCAAGAGAGCTTCATACTTTTCAGTCTTGGAGGTAAGAGCAGAAACAATAAGTTCTTCGGACATACTTATTACATTACATTCAGTGCAGGATCTATTTCTGCTGCATAGGCTAGGATTCCCCCTTTGAGATTATAGAGATTTTCAAATCCAAATGCAGCCTCCAGCATTTGCACAGCGCGGGCACTGCGGGCACCACTTCTACAATGAATAATCACCGGTTTTTCTTTGGTTATTTGAGAAACATATTCCAGTATTTCCGCTAAAGGTACCAGCACAGCCCCCAGATTAGCAGTTTCATATTCATAGGGCTCACGCACATCTATGAATTGAAAATCTTTGCCGGCATCTTGCCAGACTTTGAGTTCGCTTACAGTTATTTCTTTCATATTCCTATTATTATCAAATGGCTTGCAGGAATCCCTATCGGCTTTTAGCTGAATAAACTCATTGCGATCAAAGTAATTTCCCGCATAATTTTTATTTATGGTAAAAGTATTCCATTTATTAGTAAGCAAGTCAAAGGTACCGAGCTTACCATCCAGAATTTCGCCGAAATCGCAAATAATTTTTATGACTTCTGCGGCCTGCATAGCCCCCATTATTCCCACTAAAGGTCCTAGTACACCTGCATCGGCACAGTCTGGCGTGCTGGCAGCAAGAGGGGGAACCGGAAAAAGATCGCGATAGTCTGGCCCACGGCTTCCGTCCCTTCGTTTATAATTAAACACAGAAAGCTGGCCACCAAAACGCAATACGGAGGCTGAAACCAATATTTTGCCGGTAACTACACAAGCATCATTTATAAGATAGCGGGTATAAAAATTATCCGACCCATCTGCTACAATATCATAATCTCCGAATACATCCAAAATATTTTCGTGATGTAGATAAAAAGGATAGATTTTTACATTTATATCCGGGTTTATTTCCCGTGCAGTCTGGGCGGCGCTATTAGCTTTGGAGAACCCTACTTCACTATCTTTATAAAGTATTTGTCTATGTAGATTGCTGCGTTCTATGGTATCTCCATCGGCTATCCCCAGGCAGCCTATCCCGGCGGCGGCCAGATAAGCTATAAGTGGAGCACCGAGGCCGCCGGCTCCTACTATTAATACCTTAGCCTGTTGTAGTTTTTGCTGTCCGGACGATCCTATTTCCGGTAGTATCGTCTGCCGTTTATATCGCTCTATATCTGTGAATGGATTCATAAGCTATTAATAAAAAAGGGAAAAATTTTCTTTGACTCTACCCTGTCTAAAGAAAACAATGCCTAAGCGAAACAGGTCTATACTAAGGGTTATATCCTTATCTTCCCTGATCGTATTCCAGGCTTTTTCCATATCTTCAGACCAATGTATATCATCAAAAAGGAGGATAGAATTTTCGTGGCAGCAATTTTTTATTTGTCTATAATAATCTAAGACTGGTTCTCGGCGGTGATCGCCATCTATGTAGGCAAAATCTACGGATGGGATACGATCTAATACTACTGGTAATAGCTCTTCAAAACTGCCCTGCACTAATTCAATATTTGAGAGATGAAGAGCCTGAAAATTCTTTTTCGCCTTCTGGCATAAAAATGGATCTGCTTCTAGGGTCATGACATGAGATTTTTGCATAGGACTGGCCAGATAGGCAGTACCTATACCCAGACAAGTACCCAGCTCCAAAATATGTGCCGGTCGGAAATATTCTATCATTCTAAAAAACAGATGACCATATTTTTCCGGCAAGGAAGCCCGGTGAGCCATGGCAGATACCAGCTTTTCCCGATTGCCCGTCGCAAGAGATGATCCGGCACCTCTATCCAGATGATGAAATTTTTCTGTGCTATGGAGTAGATTTTTTTTCAGGTTCGTTATATCATCAAATGCATAATAGTGCCTGGAATCGCGCATGATCTCCTCACAAAAAAAATGCACAAAAGGCGAATGAATATAATACCGCGTTTGGGCTTTTCGCAAAAAGCGCAACGCAGATTTTATATGGAATAATGTATTGTTCAATGTAATGATCAAGACCTCAAAAACATACTACATTAATACTAACAGCCCAATATTTCATGGAGATGATTATTTAGAAAAATGCCTTTTGGATCCATCTCTTGTCGCCATTTCAAAAAATCATTCCATCTGGGATACACGGTGCAAAGATAATCTGCCTTTTGGGTATGCATCTTACCCCAGTGAGGTCTCCCCCCATTATTAATAAAAATGGACTCCAATGTTTCAAAATAAGGCTTATAATCCATCCCCTTATATACGTGAGCGGCTATATAGGCACTATCCCTATTATAGGCCGGACTTAGATAGATATCATCGGCTTTTACAAAGCGATTTTCTGTGGGAAAATTTATTTTAAATCTGTTTTTAGCTACCACATCGGCTACCTCCCTCACCAGTTCTTTGAACCGTGGTATCGGAATATTATATTCCATTTCATTAAAGCGTACGAGTCTTGCCGTAGCATACACTTTATGACTCCAATTTTTTTTCTTAGTGCCCGATACTAGCGATGCTGCTAATTTGCTGGCAGAGGGAGCAAAGAAAGGAAATATTCTGGCCAATTCGCTCACCACTTTCAATGCTCCATTTTCCAGCAGTATATCATTTATAAATGAGCCTATACCCGGCTTTTCTACATCATCCTGCGTAATATTGCTATACCTGGTTTGTACCACCTCTGAGTATGGAAACCAATAGAATTCAAAATTGCGGTTTTGAGCAATGAGTTTATCCAGCTGAGCAATCACATCGCTAAATTTTTCTTTTTTCGCTTCAAATACCAACTTGTACGCTGGCATACATCTACATTTCATTTCGGTAATGATACCTAATGCCCCTAAGGATACTTGAGCGCATTTAAAGAGGCTATTATTTTCCTTATCAGAGCAGGTAATCTCTTCGCCCCTGCCATTAATAAATTTTATCTCTTCTATTTGGGTAGCGATACTACCAAAACAAATGCCTGTGCCGTGTGTGCCGGTACTTATAGCCCCTGCAATGCTTTGCACATCTATATCACCCAGGTTTTCTAATCCTAATCCTTCATTAAATAATAACTCGCCCAGTTTTTTTATCTTAGTACCTGCTCTAATAATAAATTCATCTTTTTCATTCTTTATTATGCCTTCATACTGGTCTAAGGAAATAAGCAGCCCATCCGTAGCAATGAGGTCTGTCCAGGAATGACCGGATCCCACTACCCTTATCTTTTGATTAGCGGAGATAGCATCCAGCACTCGTTTTCTAATTTCTTCTGATCTAGAAGGATACGCAATATCTGCAGGTGTAAATTGCAGATTTCCGGCCCAGTTTTGCATGCTTTTATTTATCATACCTTTCATTCATTTTCTTGGATTCCATAAGAAGATATTTTAGCGTCTGAGAAATCATTTACTATACCGGTTTTAGGGATACTAATGGTAATGCAGGAACCCTGGGGAAAATTTTTCTCCACTTTTATTATGCCCTTATGCAGTTCTACTAATTGTTTTACGATAAAGAGCCCCAGTCCGGTTCCTTTTGTCTGTCTGGTATCTTCATTGCCGGTGCGATAAAATTTTTTAAAGATATTCTTTTTATCTTCCTCTGATATTCCGATTCCTTCATCCCAAAACTCTATACTAAGCCAAGACTCATTATCCAGCAATCGCACGCCTATAGCTGCATCGGGACCGGAATATTTTACCGCATTTTCTAAGAGATTAATAATAATGGTATGCCAGGCAAAACGATCGGCAAAGATCTCTACCGGACCATTGGTTTCCAGAAAGAATTTTTTGTGGTGCCCGAAGCGGTCGCGCATATTCTTTATTATATAGCCTATAAGTTCGTCAAGCAAAATATCTTCCTTTTGTAATACCAAGCTTTCTCCTTCTAATTTAGAAGCCATCAGTAAACTCTCTACAAGATTTGCCAGCCTTTCGGATTCTATATGCGAGTTATTTAATAATTTTTCGGCTTTATCCGGACTCAGGGTAAGATGATGCTTAGATAATGTTTCTAGGGCGAGTTGTATGCCTGCTATCGGCGATTTTAGTTCGTGGGTGATAGATAGCAAAAAATTTCGCTGCTGTCTGTTTAGAATGATTTCTTTTTTAATACCGCTATGAATTTTCATAGCCACTAATACCAGCAGACAGATAAATACCATCGCTTCACCATAAATCATTTTATTATTTTGTCTATATTCTCGCTGTATTTTCTGATAGGCTTCTGAAGAAAATATTTTGCTTTTATCGGTATGGTTTTTTTCATATACCATCTCCATAAGCAATTTTTTATCGTCAAACAGGAGGCGGTTTTTTTTTAGATGCAGATAGGTCCACCAGGCAAAGGACGTAAAGATATACCCTAAAAAAAGGTAGAATATAATGATGGGTTTTAATATTTCCTTATATCGCTTGAGCAATTTTTTCTAATAAAATCTAATACATTAATTTAATATGGGTAGATATGGGGCACACATGCATGAAAGAACAAAACAAACAGAAAGAATCAGGAATCAAAAACTTTACACAATGCCTTGCTAATAACATCGGCAGCTTTGTGCAAATCTGTATCTGAATGAACTGAAGAAATAAAGCCTACTTCATAACCGGAGGGTCCTATATAGATACCTTCATCCAAGATAAGGTGAAAGAATCTATTAAAATAATTCATAGAAGCGGGATCTATTTGTCCTGCGTTTTGTATCTTAGAATCTCTCCCAAAGGATATCCAAAAAACAGATTGAATGTGATGGAGATGTACCGGCCAATCTGTATTTAAATGCCGGCGAATAGCGTCTAAAAACGCTGCGGTCTTTTCTTCCAAATTTTCATAAAAACAGGGTACGGTACATAACTTAAGTTGTGCTAATCCGGCTGCCATCGCTACAGGATTACCAGATAGTGTGCCGGCCTGATAAACAGGTCCTAAAGGAGCCACCATATCCATAATTGGCTGGCTCCCCCCGTATGCACCTACGGGAAAACCGCCGCCAATAATCTTTCCCAGGGTAATAATATCCGGATTTATCTGATAATAACCTGCGGCTCCCTGAAATCCGATGCGAAATCCTGAAATCACTTCATCAAAGATGAGCAATGCGCCATAATGGGTACAGAGCTCACGCAGAAGCACCAGAAAGGAACGATCCTGAAGTAACAATCCGTTATTGGCTGGTATAGGTTCTATGATGGCTGCGGCGAGCTCATAGCCATACAATTCAAATGCTTGTATAAGCGATTCATTATCATTAAGGGGTACTACGATGGTATCTCTAGCCACGGTCTCAGTTACACCGGCCGAAGTAGATATGCCAAAGGTAACTAATCCGGATCCGGCCTTCACCATAAGTGCATCTACATGACCGTGATAGCATCCTTCAAATTTTAGAATTCTTGCTCGTCCGGTGGCCCCTCTTGCAAGGCGCAATGCCGACATTACGGCTTCTGTACCAGAACTTACAAAACGTATCTTATCTATATACCTGTGTCTTTCAGTTATAAACTCGGCTATCTTAACTTCACCGCTATGGCAGGTGCCAAATGTAGTGCCGTCCCTCAGTGCATAGTGTACAGCATTCATTATCTCCGGATGATTATGCCCCGAGATCAATGGCCCCCAAGAGCAGCAGAAATCTAAGTATTCATATCCATCTATATCATATAAAAAAGCGGCATTGCCCCGATGCATAAAAATAGGATGGCCACCTACGGACTTAAAAGCCCTTACCGGAGAATTTACGCCTCCCGGCATAACCTTAAGGGCACGGGAGTACCATTCTTTTGATTTTTCTCCTCTCATGTAGTGGGCACAAAATTACCTCAAAATATCATTACTGTACCGGAGATAAAGGCAGACTTACAAAGAAAGTAGTGCCCTTGCCCATTTTGGATTCGAACCAGATTTCGCCACCCAGATTGGCGATAATGTTTTTTGATATGGCCAGTCCTAATCCCATACCGGAGGATTTAGTGGTAAAATTAGGGGTAAAAATTTTATCACGTTGCTCTTCGGGAATTCCAACACCCGTATCCGAAAAACTCATTATTGCATTTTTATCTTTTATAGATAATGTGGCTATAATCATTCCTTTTTGATTTTCAGGAATAGCCTGAAATGCGTTTTTCATAATATTATGCAATACACGGGTAATCTGTGCCTGGTCTGCATATACATAAATAGGTTCTTTGGAAATCATGGGAATCAGATTTATATTTTCCGTTTCCGGATATAGCTCTAGCACGGAGCGCATAATGTCTTGCAAGACGAGCATCTCCATCTGAGTAGGAGGCATCTTTGCATATAGTCCAAATTCAGTAGCTATATCAGATAGATCATCTATCTGCTCTATAAGTGTCTTGCACACTCTTTCAGTGAGCTCACCCACATTAGCCCTGTTTTCTTTCTGAGCCCTTAGGAGATGCTGAATACTGAGTTTCATTGGCGTGAGCGGATTTTTTATTTCATGGGCTATTTGTTTAGCCATAGATTCCCAGGCTATCTGTCTTTCGGACATCATAAGCAGGCGTGCACTTTTATCCAGCTCATCTATGACGGCATTATATTGCCTCACGAGTGCACCTATCTCATCTTCGTGTGGCCATTCCAGTTTCTCATTGGACTGGCCTAGTTTAATATTTTTTATCTTACTGCCTATCATAGAAAGAGACTGGGTTATAGAATTACTCACTAAAAATCCAATAATGGCAGAGATTAAAAAGATAAGGTTATATACATTAATAAGTGTAATGAGGAAATTAGAAATTTGGGTCTTTACATCTTTTTCACGGGCAAAATAAGGTACTTGCAAAAAACCAATGGTTTCGCCAATCTTGTTTTTAATCTGCCCATATCCGGATAGAAATCTGAGTTTACCGATGGACTCATTGAGAATAGTCTGTCTTTCGCCTTTTCTGGTAAGTAAAAAATAAGCTTCGGGGTTCATATTAGAACTAATGAGCCCTTTCTCAAAAATATTAGGTTGAGAAGAAAGGATAAGCGTACCATCATTATTATAGATATTTACATCTATACCAAAGATATCAGCTAGCGATTTTAATCGCAGTGATAGTTCATTATTAACGAGTACAGAAGATTTTTTCAGGGGCTCCTTATCCTTCATTTCTATTTCCAGACTGCTTATCATACCGGCTAATTTATACACGAGCTGTTCTTGCTGTTCGGCAATAGAACGGTGAGAAAAATAGCTGATAGTAACCACTCCCATTATGATAAGAGAGATAAGTACCAAAGAAAGGATGGCAAAATTTATTCGTTTTTTTAAGCTAGATAAAAAGATATCTGAGAAAAGACCTTTTTGTGACTTAGCATACACATAGGAATAAAATAGAGACGAAAAAACAATGACAATAAAGAAGATAAGCAGGACATAGCAGAAAAGGGAAAACCAATCCTTTAGACTTCTTTCGGCCTCGGTCACGAGTACTACACGGTCCTCATCGGCCAAAAAGGCTAAATGGGAATTGCCCTTAAGTTTTACTTTTACAAAATCGCCCTTTCCGGAGAGGGCCATGGTATCAATATTGAGTGGATATAAATAATCTCCATAATAGTTTCTGAGATTTCCTTTATTATAGATTGCATAACTGATATCATCATAATAATGTGGCGTCTTGTATTTATCTGCTATTACCAGCTCAGGATACACATTGGCTTGTCCGGAGCGGTTTAGCTCCAGTTCTATCACTGCAAATCCGTACAGGTTTCCTTCTATAAAGATGGGCAGCTTAGCTACATAGCTATAATTGCCATCAGGATTGCTTATCAGAAAAAGATATTTGCTTTCCGTATGATGGGCTTTTACTATCTTTTGTTCAAACTCTGCGAGACTCTGCTTCATCTTATTGTCAAGGCTGGTACCGTCTTCCAGATAAGTAAAAATCTTTATATCATATTTTGCAAAATAATCATCAAAGTATTTCTTGCGGATTCGGTTTTCTAATTCGGATTTGGGCAAGCTGGGGTTTGTAAAATATTTTTTTACAATCCGGTCTTCCATAATAGATACCGATATATCTACAAACCGGTATTCTGTGATTTGATCTATTTCCAGTGATACTTTTTTGGCCAGTGCCTCGCGGAGATTGTGATCGCGTTCACTCTGGGTACTAAATAAGAATGCAGAGAAAAAAAACGCTATATAAATTGCCGCTGCAAAAATAAACCTAAAAGGAGATTCTGTAAATTTTCTCTTTGCTTCATCATAAGATAAAATGATAAAAATTATACACCAAATAAAAGTAATAAAATATCTTATATCCAAATTCTTTTTATAAAGCAGGATAGTAAATAAGCTCCAAATCACCAAAAAGACAATTAACCGTTCTATTCGCGAGAGCCTTACCTGCCGCATACCTTCTGAAAGAAAAAGGGTGAGTTTAAAGAGGGTATAGAATAACAATATTAAGCCCAACGATCCCAATATAGTAACGCTTTTAAAATCTATGATATCAAGAATGGTGAGAGAAAATGAAGTATTTAGCAGCAGATATCTGGTTATATTGAGTACACCATAAATAGAAATGATAAGAAAGCTGATAATAAATCCTTCCCATAAAATCTGATAGATCATAATAGCATCCTCTCTTATACTTATTTTTATATGATCGGTAATAAAAATAATGATAATAGATACGATGAGAATATTAATTAATAGGTCACCTAAAGATCCAGATATAAACAAAAATTCCGAATTGCTCTGAAACAGAGATAGCTGAGAAAAGCTTATCGGAATACCCAGGTAATGAATACCGGTACGCAGCATAAAAAGACTTAGAATAAGAAACCCTATAGCCACCTCCGTATTTAATCGCAGACACAGAAAAGATGCAGTCTTGTACAACCAAATAAGCAACAGCACTAAGCCCAATAATCCTATCCAAAAAAACAAATTTCTGCCACCAGAATCATTGAGGGTTTTATCATATAGAAGATAAATGGAACTGGTATGGGCCTTGTTTTCTATCCTTCGGCTATATGTCTCTGTCGAAAAACTAAATGTATAACCCCGGGGCAATCCCAGATCCTTATTTGTATCGCTATGTAAGTATTTATTGTCTATATTGTATTTATGCTGTAATAGAAAAAATCCGATAATTTCCCTCAGATTTTTTCCACCCTCATCTCTAGTAGTCGTTTTTATTACCTGGTAATATCCATTTTGGAGAAAAAGAAAACTCACTCCATTAGGTAGCATCCCTAGCACAGACTCCGGCATATTTACCTGCTGATTATTCCAAAAAACCAGTTCTCTATTTTCAAATATTTGGATGGAAAAAGGAAGGGATAAGGCCTGTTTTAATTCAGACTCCTGATAAGTGTGCTGAACGAGCCGAACAATAAATTCTCCCTTTTTACTTAAAAGATTATAAAATCTTTTTTCATTTTGATCCAGGTGCACCACCACCTCAGCGGCCATCTTGTCAAGGCTATTATGGTTATGTACATAAAACGGCCCCAGCCAGGATATACCCACCAAAAGTATAGCCAATACCAGCAGAAGATATTTTGTATGTAGTGAAGGCTTCAAAATTCAGTTACCCACATCCATATTCATAAATAGTGCCAATGATGAGCAAGCGCATTTTTTTGAACACAAAAGGCCGATAAACTAGATACAAAATGTGAACATGTTAATATCCAATTAATTATCAGGGGAATTTTATCCCCTCAAAGGTCATGGGATCATAAAAAGGCAGATTACTCCCATAGGTGGCATTAATGGCTCCGATAATTTCATTAGTAAACAAGGCATAACCGCGCGGTGTAGGATGCAGTCCATCTAAGCCAAAAACTCCTCCTTGTATAAATTTCCCATTAAAATCTGCCCCATTATAGGAAAATCCCGAGTTTAGCCGGCCCAACACTCCTGCGGCATCAAAAATATGGAGGTGAAATTCTTCTGCAATATCGGTAATATCTGTATTATATCCTTCTATTACATTTTTTACCAAAGCGATTTCTATAGAATCCAGCACTTCTGAATTTGTGAGCGGATTCTCCGGATTGAGACCGTGGCGGCTGAGGGGAGGCACACCTGGGCAACTGAGACCACTGGTCTTTCCTAAAGTTTGGCCGGCAGGTAACAGGACAAGATCGTTTTCCCTACCTAGTCTTATACCCTCCGCTGTGGTAATCCACACTACTGCAAAACTATCACAGACCTCGGGCAGTCTATACTCCAAGGTATCTGTAGTAGGGATGTCCGGATAGATGGCTTCATATTGATCAGCCAGCAGAGAAGCCTGCAATGCCTGAAAATAGGGCAAAGAGGTGGGATCCGGAATATTAAAAATAAAACCCTGCGGCGTATCTGTCATTACCGCAAAACAATCATACAAAAAACCTTCTAATTTCAATTTAAAGTCCGATATAGGTGTATATTGAAGATTGCCTATCTGGGTGGCATCGCAGATGAGGGAACCATTTCCCAATAAGTCAGCAGTAAGGTATCCGCCTCCGGTAGCGGCAAATAGGGTTATGTCTTCCGAGCCCATCCAAAAGGTATAAAAATCGGGCTGTATAGCATTGATCTGATCGAGTACAAACGAGCGGTAGGTAGTATTATCAGATTCTACTAAACGTCCCAGATAAGGGCCTATATCATTGAGGCTATCTAAATTATTTAAGGGAAAACTTATCCAATTTTCATCATCAATATCATTCAACTTCATACGGGGAATTGCCAAATTATGAAAAGGACCTAAATAGGCGATATTATCTTTCCAGGCCGGATTATCTTCATTTTCGGAAAATATGGGAGAGGGATCGGTGCCCGGGCAGCCCGCCAAAAATTCGTCTAAGACAAGTTCCCCTACCCCACCCTCCGGCAAGAGCGGGTTTTTAAATGGGCCAGCTCCCACTAGTTCCATGCGGCGAGCTAGCAAAGAGGGGTAACTATTCATTTGTAATTCGGGGTTTAATCCATTATTAGAGACCCCGGCCGTTAGCGAACCTCCTATGGCTATATAGCGAGAAAAATGGGCGGAGCCAGCAGTGAGCGGATCGGCTTCTTCTATCTCCGGCTTACAGCCGCTGCCCGTACCACAAAAGACAAAAAAAACTAAAATAAATTTTATTTTATGCATACTTAATTTCCTTTTATAAATCATAGGAAAGACCTAAGCCGGCAATAAATGCGCGGGTTTTTACTAATCCATAGTAATTATACTGAGTGTTTTCAGCCCTTCTTTCCTTCCCTTCTACCCATCCGGCGGTGATATCTAGGCTGAGTTTTTTCTTTATCAAAAAACTGCTACCGGCCACCAAACCAAAATGGTTATTGTCCGGCACATCTGGAGTTACGTGTTCGGCATCGGCAGCTCCTTGATCGAAGACCACCCCAGCTCTAAGCGTGAGCCATTCTTTCAGCGTATTCTGAAACCCTATGCGATAAACAAAAGCACCCCTATATTCTCTATTGCTCACTACCGTAGTTGTGCCTAATACCGGTGTATCTAGTACAAATCGCAATTCCTTAAACACCCGCCAGCCGGTATAATCTATCTGGCCACTCAGCAATGTATTGCTGTTTATATGACAGGTAACCGCTCCGCTCAAGGTTTCCGGTAGTTTTACACTGGCACTAAAGGTAGATTCCTTGGGTGCCACTTCCTGTAAAGAGGCCGGTAAACTAAATTTAGCAAAACCATCAGCTATTTTATACCCCACCCGAGAACGATAGGCAAACCCAAAATTCAATTTCTCGTTCATACGATAGCTGATCCCTACATTATAGCCCCATCCTATTTTTTCGCCAGAAATATTTACCTGAGATTCTAATCCGTCCACATCCGTCACCGGCAGACTACGGGTAATTTCGAGCTCAGCATAAGATACTACGATACCGCCACCTATACTGAGTTTATCATTACATTTATATGCCGCAGTAGGCTGAAAATAAATCGCTGTAAGGGTAGATGACTGGGCTATAAAACGCCCGGGAAAATCATCATTAAAAGCAAGTGCAGAGCCAAAGGGGGTATAGAGTCCCAGACCTGCCGTCCATTTGCCTTTACCCATCCGCTGGGCAAAATAGGCATAAAAGGGGGTGGCCAGGGTCGGCTTATTATCATAGATATGACCATCTTTATCATCTCTAAAGAGGGAAAATCCGGTAACACCGCTTACACCGAGCGATAAGGAGGGTCGCCGTAGCAAACTTATTCCCGCAGGATTATAATAGATGGCACCGGCATCGGCAAAATAGGAAGTGCCACAATGGCCCATACCCTGGTACTTGATCCCTTGAAAAGGGATTTGAAATCCACCTGACATCAGATAACATGGAATGAATACTTGCGATGATAGCAGTATAAAAAATATGAACAGTTTTCTCATCGTACAAAATCTTTAATGGAATGAAAAGGAAAATCCTATGTGAAGATAGCCTAATTTTTTTAATAGTCCGAGGATGAATTATCCTATTCCTTCTGCTGTTATATGTTATCTATCTCAGAAACAACAGAAAGGCATCCATAGATAGCGAGATTCATTAATACCCCCCGTTATACTCCCAATTATTATGATAACCCAGTGTTGTCTAAAAAACCTTTCCGGATAATATAAATAGTACAGCCTCCTGCCTAAAGAACATTGAAATCAAAATATGTACTTTTATGGCCTGAAAAAGCGAATTCTTAATAAAAATTATTCTATGATAAGGGCGGCAGCCCTAGGTATAGCGTTGGTTCTTTGGCTATGGATGAGTTCCTGCCAGGGGATTCATAAGAATGCTACAGACCGCCCAAATGTATTTCGCTATAATATCCCTTCCGCACTTAATTCATTAGATCCGGCATTTGCAAAAGATCAGGCTGGTACCTGGATAGCCGGACATCTTTTTAATACCCTCGTATCTGTAGATGATAATATGACTACTATACCTTCCCTAGCAAAATACTGGGACATAAGCGCGGATGGACTTACCTATACCTTTCATTTGCATACAGAAATCTATTTTCATGAGGATCTCTGTTTTATAAGTCGTCAGGAGGCCCTTGTCAAAGCATCCGATGTGGTATTCAGCTTTAGCCGGCTCATGGATCCGGCCTTAGCTTCTCCCGGAGCCTGGATATTTAAAGATAGAACCGAGCGCATAGATCCATTCAACGCACCGGACGACAGCACATTTATATTAAAATTGCACAATCCCTTTGTTCCTATTCTAGGCCTACTGAGTATGCCCTACTGCTCTATCATATCTGAAAAAGCCGCTCTTCATTATGGTGAAAACTGGCGAACCCATCCAATAGGCAGCGGACCCTTTAGCTATAAAATTTGGCGGGAAAATGATGTGCTCATCCTCACTAAAAATAAAAATTATTGGGAAAAAGATGAAAAAGGACTGGCCTATCCCTATCTCGATGGTGTGCGCATCAGTTTCAATGAAAATAAGAAAAATGCCTTTATAGATTTTACCCAAGGAAAGCTGGATTTTATATCGGGCATAGATGGCTCTTATAAAGATGAAGCACTCGAGGCCGATGGACAACTAAAAATTCAATTACAAGACCGGGCAATCTTACTAAAATCTCCTTATCTGAATACGGAGTATCTAGGATTTACACTCTCCTCTTCTCAAATTCCGGCAGTGCAAAAAAAAGAAATCCGGCAAGCTATGAATTATGCCATAGACCGCAGCAAAATGATCCGTTTTCTACGCAATAACCGGGGATTGGCCGCCAGTGCGGGATTTGTGCCCTGTGGATTACCTTCCTTTGATAGCACTGAGGTGAAAGGGTATCATTATAACCCGGAGATGGCCCGTATGCTTGTAAGTAGAGCCGGCTATGATATACACAATCCCATTCCCGAGATTACGCTCGAAACTACAGCCCCCTACCAGGACCTTTGTGTTTTTATGCAAAACCAGTGGAAGGCCGTAGGCATACCGGTAAAAATAGCCTTAAACCCCTCCTCTCATTTAAGAGAGAAAATGCTCAAAGGCGATTGTCATTTTTTTCGCGGCTCTTGGATAGCAGACTATCCAGATGCACAAAGCTATTTGGATGTATTCTATAGCAAAAATCCTGCACCCCCTAATTATACACGCTTTTCATCTGCCCGCTATGATGCACTCTATGGTCGTGCCATCCTAGAAATAGACGAGCAAAAGCGATATAAACTCTATCGTGAAATGGATAAAATTATCGTAGAAGAAGCGCCTATCATTCCGCTTTATTATGATGAAGCCCTCCGTTTTATAAGCAAAGAAGTGAGTGGACTGGGCGTGAATCCGATGAATTTGTTAGACTTGAGAAAAGTGCGAAAGCGCGAGGAATAGCCGCTTACTAAAAAGTATCCGTCTCACTAAGTACATACTTTCAGGGTCATTTAAAGGGCACTAAATTTGCCGAGAATTTTTTTCTATGGATAAGACCACAATGGTTAGGCTTTTGCGAAAATGGAAAAAGAGCGGGCAGAGCTTTCATTCTTTTTTAATAGAGCGGTTACTAATAAGATGCAACGAATACACAAATAAAAACACAAACAAACATTCGTGCATTAGTGGCAAAAAAAAATATGCACGAATACACGAATAAAAACATTTGACATTCGTGGCAAAAAAACCATTAATGCATTCGTGGCAAGAAATCAAACAATCGTGCATTCGTGTGGCAATCGAATTCAGACATAGAGGCTACTCATTATCAGCCCTTCAATCGGCTTTCCAATCCTGAAATTACAGAAACCCAAATAGGCTAAGAGCAGGGATTTATTATTATTTATGCAAATGGAAATAGGCTGCTATTACCTAGCAGTGTATATCTACCTTTACTAAGGGACTGTATAAGCCTCTGGGTATGATTCCCTTTACGAATAATCAGCGATATAACCAGCCTTCTACCCCAATACTGGAAAAAATCTCCCTAATCAAAAATCATCAAATCCACCACCCTTCTGGGTGGTAGGGATACATTCAATTAGGTAATTTGTTAAGTTTGTTCGTTATTAATAAGTTCTAATTTGCTTAGTAGCTCTTTTGTTTGTGGAATGTCAAAGTATTTGTTCTTTACAAGATTAATTTGATAGCTCTTTGGTAAATAGATTCCCCATTTGGAAAAATCTAAAAGTGTCGGATTGATTTCTAAAAGTGTTGAAATGTGAGTATCAATGTCTGTCAAAGGGAATGATAAATAATTCCATTTAGTAATCAATTCTTCTTTAGGAACTTCAATGTAAAACGAACTACTGCTGTCGTCAAGCGTATTTTTAATTTCAGCAATATTCAAAAGCAATTGTAATGTCCTATTAATTCGTGTTCCTGTAAAAGTGAATAGTTGCAAATGTTTTTCTGTTGTCAATAAAGGTCTTTCAGACTGTAAATTCTTGATATTGAAAACTGCGAAATTATTACGCATTATTTCTATTTCATCAAAACTTGGTTCATCAAGAAAATCGTATTCTGTTTTAGAATACAATATCTCAAACATTTTCTCTCTTATTTTCTGATGAACAAAAGCACTTACGCCAAAAAACATTGGTTTTTTACCGTCTTTTGCTGGTATAACCTCAATTTTTTTTGCTTTGTGGTCTACGAATTTTATTTTCCAGATTTTTGCAGATAGCAATATGTTCTCATCTTCAATAATTTGAGGTGAAAAAGGTATTTCTCCAATTGTATTGCCTGCATTTACAACTTTAAAATTTTCTTCGGTTTTGAATACGCTGTAAAATTCTCGACTATTAACAACTTTCTCGCCTTCAACACCAATAATAACCTCGAGTTGCAGTTTTTCAAGAAAATCAATTTCAATTAAATATTGTAGAATTTCTTCAATTTCTGATTTCTCGATTAAATTGAAAGCAGAATTTTCTTTTAGTTGTTTTATAAGTTCTGTTAACAAAACCCCAGAATGACCTTTAGTTATTGATAATGCTTGATGAACTAAAATGTCATAAGGATTTTCATTTTTTTCGGGTGGCTCAATAAAACCTTCCTTGTATAAAAGCCAACAAGCTATGGATTGTAATAAAGTCCATTGAGTTGTTGCATAAAGAAATAAATTACTTCTCTCTCCATCTTTTCTACCACTTCTACCAACTCTTTGAATTAATGAAGCAATACTGTGAGTTGCATCTATCTGAACAACTTCATCAACAGAACCTATATCTATTCCAAGCTCCAAAGTTGAAGTGCAGGAAATACAAAAGTTATGTCTTTTGTTGTTCTTTGCAAAGTATTCAACATATTCTCTTACTTCTCTGTCAACTGACGAATGATGTGAAAAGTAATTCGTATGCCCTTTTACTCTGTCTGATATTTTTTTAAGTTTTACCGCTACTTCTTCTGCCCGTCCTCTGCTGTTTGGGAAGATTAAAACTTTATTGTCTTTGGTTTCAATATATAAGTCTTTCAAAAGTTCTAAAGGCAATTCTTCATTTTCATTTTTGAAAAAGCGGAATAGAGCATTGATTTCTTTTGCAGTTCTGTCCAATAACACTTTGGTTTTTGACTCATCTCCAGTAAATCTCTTTGCTTCATTGTAATCCCCAATTGTTGCCGAAAGTCCTATAATACTGAATGATTTAGAATTAACCCTTTGAAGTCTGCTTAAAATAGATTTTAATTGAGTTCCTCTGTCTGTCCCAATGAATGAATGTATTTCGTCAATAACTACATACTTTAAATTTGAAAATAACTGTTTAACGTTGAAAGGTTTGTTTACAAACATTGCTTCTAATGATTCAGGCGTAATCAATACAATTCCCGTTGGTTGCTTGATTAGTCTAACTTTCAAAGTTTTATTTGCTTCACCGTGCCATTTTGTAACAGTTACATCTAGGTTTTTACAAAGTTCTTCGACACGGTAAAATTGGTCATTTATTAAAGCAATTAAGGGCGAAATATATAGAACTTGAACGCCTGCATCATTGAAGTTTACTTTTGAGAGTATTGGTAAAAATGCGGCTTCAGATTTACCCGAAGCAGTCCTTGAAGCCAAAATAAAATTTTCATCAGAGCCTAAAATTTTGGAAATAGCAGCATTTTGAATTGGTCGCAATTTTTCCCAACCCTTATCACGAATGAATTTTCGTATTGGCTCTGAAAGTAGTTCAAATGACATTATAGTTCTTCTATACTATCTAACGAAAATTCATCTGGTCGCTCATCTTCAATTTCAATCTCTCCAAAAAGTTTATTTTTATCAATGTTCGGATTCTGCCTAATGATGTTCAAGACATTTAAAAAGTCCCTTATTACCTCTCTTGGTGTGAGAAATTCAGATGCTCCGGGCTTATTGAATAACTCCTCCATAAACTGATGAATTTCATCATCAGTAATTTGAATTGTAGTTTTGTAATTGTAGTCGAAAATTGCTTTTAATTTCTTGAGTAAAACAAATATTTCGTTGTGGTCAAGAGGTAATAATTTAAGAACAGGTTGGGCAAAGTCTCTGATTTCAGATGTTTCAAATTTATTAGTTGCAAGTCTTGTTTTTAAGGCATCATAACTAAAAAGACCTCTGCGTTGATTTTCTAAAAATTCCTTGGTTCCTGCGAAATTGAAGAATAAGTTAGATACCTTACCTTGAAAGCAATCATTGTAAATGGTGAGGATTGTTTCGTAATTCTTTTCTCTCATCACAGAAGTGGAAATCTTGTAAAGATTAATAGCCTCGTCAAGATTTACTATAAAACCACTATACCCCATATTCACGAAAAGTTTGCAAAAGTTTTTTAGCATATCGTAATAATTTAGGTCGTTAATTACTTCTCTTACACCTAAATCTTGTCTTGCTTCGGTTTTCGTTTTATATTCTCCTTTGAGCCACTTTAATGCGTTTCTTCTGAGTTGTTCATCTCCCGTGATAAAACCTTCATAGTATTTCATTACAACCGTTCCAAAGTCGAAACCACCTACATCAGTAATTTGGTTAATGGTTTTCATTATGTTGTTCTGAATGAGTTTTAAGTATTGCTCATTTCGGATTTCTGCCAATGAGATATTATTTTCTTCTGCCGTATTTGTAATGACCTGTTCAATCCATTTTTCTAATAGAGTAGGTAAGGCTCCACCTTCAGGTTTTGTTTGAATTGAAACATTATCCATAATTGCAGAATAAAGAGCTACTCCCTTGCCGTCATTGGAATACAGACGATTGTCAGGAGTGAAGTCCGCATTTGCAACTACAAATTTTTGCTTCAACGCAACCGTATTAAGTAAATGAAGCATAAAGGATTTCCCTGAACCGAAGTCACCAATCCAGAATTTAACCATACTATGTCCATTTTTTACATCTTCTAATGCTGTTACAAATGCGTTAATTTCATCTGAACGTCCAACAGTTATATGTTGAACGCCTATCTTTGGAACTACACCACCAATTAGGGAATTGATTATTGAAGTGGCTTCTTTTGGTTTTATGTTATCTATCATTTCGTTGAAATTTTTTGAAAATACTCTGGAATAATTGTGTAGTAATCGTCCTCTTCTTCGATTAAGACATCATCTAATACCTCATAACATGATTCATTGATGCTTTCGATTAATTGATTTTTGAAGACACCTTTAGATTTGGCAAATTCTTCAATCTCAATTTGAGGCATTGAAAAATTATTTTTTGAGAACAGTTCTAAAACTGAAATATGAGTTGGATTGAGAGATATTTCACTCAAAAAAACCGATTGATTTGACTCCTCTTTTTTTCGAGTAATTTCAATCTTAATTTCTTCACTGCTTATCTCTTGTGATTGAATTGAATTGTTTTTGTCTTCAAATTCGTCACGTAAATATTCATTAAGGAGCTCAACAGTCCCTGAGTGTTGTTGTTGAACTTCTTTGATAGTTGTTCTGTCCAATTGTATTTTTTTACGCTTTACTTCATAAATCTTTGGAACAGCATTAATTGCCTTATCTAAATTTTTATCTTTTATAAGTTCACTAACAATTTGCTCGAAATCGTGAAGTTGGTCGTTATTTTTAAATAGACTTTTCTGTATAGTCTTTGTCAATTGCTTATTATCAAAGGTTGCAGATTTTAAGTCGTGATATAAGTAATGAACATAGAGCGTTAGAGATGCTATCTTATCACATTTCGCAATAAACTTTGAGGCTTCAAAAAATATATTCTCCATTGATGGATTCTTTTTATTGACTTTTCCTAATTCGATTATATCTTCAATGAAAGCACTTGAATTGCTTTTAAAATTTGTAGTTAGTTCCTCAAATTTAATTTTCCATCTACTTGTTGTCTGCGAATTTAGTTCAATTTCAGTAGCTTCATCAGGAGGAGTAATTTTAGAAATTAGGTCTGGTAACAACTCAAAAACCTTTTTAATAATTTTTGAGTCAAATTCAGATTTGGCTTCTTCATTTGTGTAATAAGTATCGGTATTTAGTTTCCGTTTATGTCCGTAGGATTCACGAACTGCATTCTCACAATACTTAAAAATAGTCGAGTAGAATGTGTTTGTAGTTGATTCGATGGAATACTTGTAATTCTGACTACCGCTTCTGTATTTGAAATGTTTACGTGCTATTACATCAGCAACAAAAGTAAATTCCTTTTCAATAGTTGTTCCCTCTGATTCGAATTTAGCTTTTAATTCAGAAATAACAGCAATGTATAGCTTAAGAACTTCAAGGCAACAAAACTCAATACTGCAAAAATTATTGCTTGGATACCAGAGCTTGTTTAATAGATTTACTTCTTCATCATTGAGATTTAATTTGGTTTTGTATTTACTGCCTAATCGCCAATAGTCGTAGTCGTAATTTGAGTTGTAGTTTTGATAGCTATACCTGTTTTCTTCTTTAAGTCTTGTAACATCATCACGATAACCATCTAATTCCATTTTTTCAATTAAAAAGGATACTCCATAAGATTTGGTTTTAGGATAGCACTGACCTAAAATTTTCAGTTGACTTTCTAATTTTAATATGTCTTTATGGCTGTCATATTCATTGAGCAAGTCGAATAATAGTATGAAAGCGTAGTTTGTATTTTCTTCTAAGTCAAAATACTCCCCATTCAAAAAGCTTGTTTTGAAAATATTATAAAACTTTTTTTGTTCCACCGATGCACTATTTATTTCGGAATATGAATAAACATAGTGGTGTGCCCAGTAGGGCACACCACTAATGTATTTTTTCAAATTGTTGTTTGAGGTTATTCGGTAAGATTGGTCGGTAACATCAATTACTGAATCATCATAATTACTTTTTGTCGAGCTTGATGTAGTTACAGTTATTTTTATGTTTTTGAGAATATTTTGGACTAATTCATCTTTCATTTCTTGTTCAGTTTTCTGTTTAACATTGGAATTTGTAACCTTAGTTCTTTGTTGAACTGGTTGCTTTTTTTTTGTTGCGGCATAAATTATAAAAATTATTATTCCAATGATGATTATGGCAGTCATTTGTCTCTAAATCTGAGTTTTTAATAATATATAAAATTGTTAATGGTGTAGTTGCGTTTGGGCAAAAGCAAATGTGCTGCATTGGGTTGGCCTTTAGCGTTGGGATGCAACTCTTTTGATTTTGCAGAAGCGATGGCTTTTTGTCTTTCATTTTTCTGTTCGTTTATTATCGGTAGTGTCGGTCTTTTAGGGTGAGTGATAACGAATTAGGATTTACGCCGTCCCGCCTAACCGATTCCCGCTGAGCAAAGATAATACTTTCGTATCAATTATTTACTATCGTGCGTAGAATTTTTCTTCGGGGCGGGATGGCCATAAAGCTCGTGTTATGGGATGTTATTTTTTTTACCATAGCATTTATTGATCACAAAGATATATGGTTATTACTTTTGTGCTAAATTATGCTTCAATAATGTCCCATAACGGTTAGGGGCTTGCTGTCAGTGGCGGATTAAATGCTCGTCACTGTCCCCCCGCACAAAAGTAAATAGAAAGCAGAGACCTACAAATTTATTCGTCACCCGCCATTGCAGCAATCCCTTGTTATGCCCTGCCGTTCTGTCTTTCGTGTCCAGTTTGCACACTGTCTGCAAGTGAGAAATTGTCCCGCTGCAAAGTTGTCTCGCTGTCCTGTCGTGGGCTGTGCGGTTGCGTTTTAAAAAATTTTGAAGGGAAGGGATTTTAAAAAAATAATTTTTCTTGGGCGGGAAACTTGCAAGCTCTTTTGCAGCCATAAAAAACTTTTCTTCCGCCAAAGGACGGCAGCAATGCCTTTAACGCTTTCAGATTGTCGCCCTGAATAATCAGGTTGTCGTGCAATGAAACCTTGTCGGTTAAACTCAATTCTTTTTTCGGCACAAGCTGGTGATACTTCACCGCAAGGTGATGGTTCTGCACGAAAGTTTTTCCTTTGAAATGGAGTGTTGGCATATTGTTAATTACTTAATTCTTGAATTTTCCAAATTGCTTTAGCGTGTTTAGCAAGTTCCCTTTGCCTTGCTGCTATTTTATCTTCGTTCCAGATGTTAAAATGATCGAGTATCGACTTTGTTAGTTCGCTATTTGATTGTTGAAAGAAATTAATTTTTTCAGTGTAAGGTTTTTGGTCTGATTCGCGATTTAATTTTTTTTCTAATAAAGTAAGATTACCAATTCGATAAACCGAACGGTTTATTTCTTCAAAAGAGAATTCACCCCAGGTATTGTCGGCATTCTCAGGCAAAACATGTTCAATTGTGAACAAATCACTTTCAGGGTCAATTTCATTTTTAAATAGGTAGATTTCAATTTTCGAAAAAATATACTTTACAATTTTGTGGTTGCGGGAAGTGTTTTTAAATTCTTTGGTAGAAAAATCATTTTCGAAATTCAAATCACTCACATAAATGTTTTGAAAATCTCTTGCTGCAAAGTTTTTGGTGGAGGCTATTTTTAAAGCAACTGTATTATAAACATCTTCCTGGGTATTCGGATTTAATCCTCCAATGATGTTATATCTGAAAGAAATAACCGAGCAAATTTCAGCTAACTTTTTAAAATTATCCGTTTCTAAATTTCTTAAAGCGGATAAGAAAAGAGAATTTGTTTGCCTGATTTGGAAGAGTTTTAATTCTTTTAATGATTTTCTTATTTCAGGTTTGTCTTTCCAAAATTCATCTTCAGGGTTTTGAATTGCTAAATAAATATCAGCCGTGTCATTAAGGCTTCGAATTAATTCAAAAACCTGGTCCTTTGATTTTATGTTCCCCTTAATCGTTTTAAATAGATCTTTTTTCCCTACAGTTTTATTTACGCTGTTCCAATAGTAGCGTAGATAATCCTCAAACTTTTGTTCGCCTAATTTCCCTACTATCTTGCTCCAAATATTTTCCAGTTCTTCAATTTCTGATATATGCGGTTTGGTTTCATCTACAACTGAAAATAAATAGTTTTTTAATAAATCAGATGACGATAATTGAACACCCCTTGCATTTAATGTTTCAAAAACTTTAAAAGCGTTTAATTGGTCGGTTACTTCAATAACTGTAAAAAATAGTTTATCTACAATGTTGTCAATAAATGCAGCTAAACTTTCGCCTGTTTTGAATTCTTTTTTAATTCTTTCATAATACCAATTAAAACATTCACGCATATGCTTTTCAGAAGTATTGGTATTTCTTAGCGGTAACTCTTTTAAGAGCACCAAATGCTGTTTATAATAATCATCGCTGTTTCTATTTAATTTGAGTTTGTTATTTGAAATTAAAGTAACAGGATCGATATATCCGATGTAGCTATTTAAAAGACTATCTTTTCTCTTAAGGTTCTTATCAGCATCAATACCGGCATCAACTAATTCTTTCAAACATTTCAATGTAGCAAGTATCAACAAACTCATCGTGGTTAATCGTTGTTGCCCATCAATTATTTGAAACTCTTTATTATTTGATGTTTGAAGAACTAAATAACCCATGTAGTGTTCGTTATCCTCATTGGTTATTAAAGCTCTAATGTCCTGCCATAAATCGTCCCAATGTTCGGCTTCCCAAGTATAGTCACGTTGAAATTTTGGAATTTCATAACGTAAACCATTACCCATTAATTGACGATAAGTTTTATTTGATGTCCCTTGTATGCCTTTCATGGTTTTTTGCTTTTACTTTTTTGATACTTAACCTTTTCCTCCGCTACCTGCAATGCCTTTAATGCAACTTGCTCGTCTGCCACTTCATAAACTAATTTGTCTGAAAGCCACGCTACCAGTAAATCATTTTCTTTCACTTTAAAATACTCCGCAAGTTTTATTATTTGCTCCCTTGTCGCTTTACGCTGTCCCCGTTCAATTCTGCTTAATATGGCTTGGTCAATGTCAAGGTAAGCAGCAACTGTCCGCAAGGGTAGTTCCTTTTGCTCTCTTAGTTTTCTGATTGTATCTCCCAAACTGTCCATTTTGCTAAAAAGTGTTTTGACTTATTTTGGCAAAAATACTGTTTCCGTTTGAAACTTTTATGCAAAACTGTCGGAAAGTTTTCAACACTGTCGGAAAACAGGCGGGTTGGGGATTTGGCTCTTTGACTTTTGTCCTTCTGTCGGGCTTGTGTGTAAGCGGGCAAAAGGCAATGTGCCAAATGAGCGGGACAATAAAATTATTTTTTAAAATGTGCGGTGGGAAATTTTTTAAAACATTTGGGTCGGTTTGCGTGTCGGCAAAGTCGGTCTGTGTCAAGATTGCAAAGAACTGTCCCTGTGCAGAAGTCCGCCAAGTTATTTGTTGCAGTCAGCGTCAAATTACCTGCGTTACTGTCCACGAAGAACAGTCGTCCTACGGATGGGCATAATCGGGTCACGCAGGGGAATTGCACCCCTGCGTTCCCACGGAACCGTGCTTGAAAGTCTCTCTTCACACGGCTCTTCAACTTAATAAATCACATAAAATTACTAAATTTTATGGATGTACCAATAACCAATGGGAAAACAATCTTGGTTATTGGCTGTGATTTTGTTTCTTTGTAATGAATCATCCCTTTTGATCGGTTGTAATTTATAAATAAACCTAACTTGCCTGACCCTTCGCTCCCTATTCATTACAAATACATCTTCACTACTACGATCAGGTCTGCCGCCTATATCTCACCCACATCCTTTGGTGTTCGCTTCCTCTTGCGATTTTACGGAGCGATATAGACTTCACTTGTTCCTTAAAACAGCCTGTGTAAATGTCTTGCCAACTTAACCCCGGTTGCCGTGTATCCAATAATCAGGTAGCCGATACACTTAGTCGCA
>Ga0209398_1000054_pt1 | contig 95841 bp, 56 predicted proteins | sample AshMeaBigSpring_FD_184125 | JGI IMG/M metagenome (GOLD analysis project Ga0209398, IMG submission 184125) | Groundwater microbial communities from Big Spring, Nevada to study Microbial Dark Matter (Phase II) - Ash Meadows Big Spring (SPAdes)... | ecosystem: Environmental > Aquatic > Deep...
TTAAGGCATAAATGGTAAGTCCCGAAACCGTTTTAATACCTAGTTTTGAGGTAATATTCTTTCGGTGAGAAATAACGGTATGCAGGCTAATATCTAACTTATCGGCAATTTCTTTGTTGAGCAGCCCCTGCGTCACCAGCTGCAACACGTCCGTTTCGCGCGCTGTCAAAGATGGTAATTTCTCTTCTGAGAATGAGGCATCTTCCCTATCAATGGCTTGCTCTATTTGCGCAACAACAAACTCTCGCGAAGCATCCTCTGCTATCTCTATTGCATGCTGTAGAGACACACCGGTAGTTGTAATCACAACATCGAAATTGCATTCCGTCGAAGCCTTTTGATATTCGGGCAGACTATTATATACAAAAAGCGAAAAGAACGGAAACTCCTCACCAATTAAAGCTTTAAGGCCCAAAGCCAAGAGCCAGTGAGGCGACACAATCGCCACTACAATTCTGCTTTTCATGCCCGGCCTCCCCTTTTTCTGACAGCAAACTCCATATCGAGCACCATGGGTTTAAGCAACAACTCCTGCAACCGCAGATGACTATTCATATCCTCTTCCAGATGATTGAGAGAAACAATAACCGCATAGCAAACATTTGCATCATAATTTCCCTGCAAATACTTGATTATTATGCTCTTTAAATCGAGAAGTTTTTCGTTGACGGCCTCATATTCATCTCCAAACTGTCGGACAGAAAGCGATAAATCTCCTTCGTATTTCAAATCGTATTGCGGACTAAAAAAGAGTTCGTATACTCTCAGTATATGAGGAAACATCTCATCTTCTTCTTTGCGAATCAAAGTTGATATTTCATTCTTATACTCCCGAAAAAAACGGTCTATTAAATCCAGATTATTATTTTGGGCCGAGCGAATCAGTCCCTGAATATGTCGTTCAATATTCGTCAGCTGCACAGAAAGATAATCGTGGTGTGTCTTTTTCAGATAATCTACAATCTGAAGAATACTGAAATTCTGCAACTTAGCCTCTGGCCTGTAATCGCTGAAAAGCAGAATATTGACAGCTGTACAGAAAAAATCCACATGAATGCTGTTCTCTTTGCAAATCATCTTCACCGTTTTATCTCCAACACCAAGCCGAATGCCAAATCTGTTTACAAAAGGTATGAGTGACGGATAGAGAATCAATATATCGACCAGTTTGGTTTGCTCATGAATTCTTTTCATGCTAATCTTAAATTACGGTTTGAAATGCAAAGATATTAATTACAGACAAAAAGCAGGTAGATTACGAACAATAATCACCAAAAATTAGGTCTGCCAGGAAAACTCCTCTGCAAGAACAACCTTATTTCAAACTGATTGTTGATTAGATATAAGACTTTAACAACTGAAAGAGATGAAAATTGCAATGACCGGCTATTCGGGATTTATTGGCACAAAACTCGAAAAACTGCTTATCAGGAAGGGGAACGAAGTGGTGCACATCAATCGTATTCTACTGAAAAAAGAGAAAGAATCGGAGCTGACAGGGCTGATTTCGGGCTGCGATGCAGTAATCAATCTTGCGGGAGCCACCATTAATCAGAGATGGACAAAGGCCAATAAGAAAGAGATTATCGACAGCAGAATCGAAACGACCCGACAACTCGTAAATGCAATCGACAAGTCGACAAAAAGACCACGCATATTCATATCGGCTTCTGCTGTTGGAATCTATCCGTTTGATGTAGTGGCTGATGAAAGCTACCCGCATCACGGCCATAACTTTCTTTCTTTTGTTTGCTCGAAATGGGAGGAAGAAGCTCAGAAAACAAACAAAGGGGTTCGTCTTGCAATAGTAAGATTCGGTGTTGTTTTGGGCAGAGAAGGCGGAGCACTGCCGCAAATGACTCCCCCGTTCAGGTATTATCTTGGTGCAAGAATAGGCTCCGGCAAACAAGGATTTCCATGGATTCATATAGCTGATGCCACAAATGCTATACATTATATATTGCAATCGCCCCATATTAGCGGTATTGTCAATATCACTGCACCCGAGCCAACAACAAACGCTCAATTTACCAACACCCTGGCCGAAGTACTCAGAAAACCGGCTTTGTTTGTAATTCCCCGCTTTGTCCTGAAATTGTTATTGGGCGAACGGGAGATAATGATTACCCGGGGACAACAGGTAACACCTGCAAAACTTACCGAAAACGGATTCCTGTTTCGTTTTCCCAGGCTGAAAGATGCGCTTCAGAATCTGATAACCGGAAGGCCATAAATCGATATCTGTCAAAATGATTATCAACAAACCCTTTTACGCAAAAGCAACCCATAGACTACAATATCATTTTGCCGCAATTCACACAGTTTAGAATCAATATGACAGCTATAAAAACATTTTAACACCAATTACACAACAAATACAGAATAGCAAATCAAATCTTTTTATCACATTTACACTTGCATTTCTACATTTTTGTAAGTTATTCATCATTTTTCCTACATTTTTGTATGTTTATTTCGAATATAACGCATATCTTTGCACCATAATTTAGAAATAACACTATGTTTGACATTGGATTAACTACGTTTATGATTTTGGCCACCAGCCTGGTGATGCTAATGACCCCCGGACTTGCATTTTTCTACGGCGGACTGGGTTGTAAGAAAAACATTTTAAGTATTATGATGCAGAGCTTTGTTTCCATGGGCATAAGCACAGTACTTTGGTTTGCATTTGGCTACTCCGTTTGTTTCAGCGGAAATATGGCTTCGGGCACAGACCTGTTTGGTATAATCGGAAACCTCGACAAAGCATTTTACCACGGCATTACACCCGAAACCCTCTACTCTGCCGACAAGAGATTCCCCGAATACATATTCATAGCCTACCAGATGATGTTTGCAATTATTACACCTGCTCTTATTACCGGCGCATTCATCAATCGGGTATCCTTCAAATCCTATGTTTTCTTCCTTATAATATGGCAAATCTTCGTATATTACCCCTTTGTGCACATGGTGTGGGGTGGCGGATTATTGGCCAATTGGGGTGTGTTTGATTTTGCCGGTGGTATCACGGTACATGCCACTGCCGGTTTTGCCGCACTTGCATCTGTCTATTTTGTAGGAAGACGACCTGAAAAAAGCGACCCCAACAACATCCCATTGGTAGCCATCGGCACAGCCCTTCTTTGGTTTGGCTGGTACGGATTCAATGCGGGTAGCGAACTGGCGGTAAACTCAATCACAATCTCTGCGTTTCTGAACACAGACACTGCAGCCTCTTTTGCAGCTGTAACCTGGCTAATCATAGAATGGAATACCGGTAAGAAAAAGCCAACATTTATCGGTTTAATGACGGGTGCCGTGGCCGGATTAGCCACCATCACACCTGCCGCCGGATATGTAGATATCTACTCATCTGCAATTATTGGCGTTATTGCAGCAATCGGATGCTTTATGGCTGTGAAATTAAAAGAACACAAAGGCTGGGACGATGCCCTCGATGTATGGGGCGTACACGGTATGGGTGGCGTCATCGGCACACTTTGCTTAGGACTGTTTGCCAACTCTCAGATAAATCCGGCTATACCCAACGGCCTGTTCTTTGGTGGAGGCGCTATGCTATTCTTCAAAGAAGCCGCGGCAATCTTGCTGGCAACAGTGTATGCATTCGGTTTTACGATAATCATATTCAAAGTTATCAACAAATTCATTCCTGTACGCGTATCAATGGACGAGCAGAATGTCGGATTAGACCTGCTGCATCACGGAGAGGTAGCCAGACAAATCTAAGATAACATTATCCCATTTCGGACCGAACAATTCGTTTTTCGGACCGGTATAGATCAAAGAGAAGATGGACAAACGTTCATCTTCTCTTTTTTTATTTAAATCGCGCCACACATCCGAAACACTATTTATACTAATTATCCGAAATATTAATTTACTATAACTATGTAAGAAAATATCATTTGGATTTTTTTTGATTTAAGACGGCTGCATTTTAACCACCCAATTCAGGCAAAGAAATAAAAAGGGTACCGAAAATTGGGTTAATTATAAAAAAAAGCAGGATATTCTTTGATATTAACAGGCAAACAGTTAATTTTGCGGTTTTAAGTTAATCTTCGAACAGAAGAAATTTACCAAAAAAAACCAAACAAATTAACCTTATTCTTGTTTAATATTTAAATACGAATAGAAAAACAGGAAAGAGGGAGATAACAACGAATCGAAAGATGAAAAAACAGACCACTTGGCTTTTGATAATCGTGATGGTTTTGACTTTTGCAACATTGCTGGGGTTACAGATAGACTACATCAATGTAATGGTAAAAATGAGAAACGAGCAATTCAACGAAGCCGTGGTAAGAAGCTTGTACCAGACTGTAAAAATGCTGGAAAATGAAGAGACGAAGAGATATCTGGAAGAAGACATAGTATGGACAGCACGAAAAACCCTCAATTACGATGCCGCTGAACTTACAAAAAAATATGTGGATATCCAGAATCACAACTTCTCGATGTCGGCAAAACAACAGGATAAACCGGGTACAAAAGCAGGCAGACTAAAGAATATTCCCAGAGTGAGTATTTCTCCACAACATGGCGCAAATACGATTCTGAAAAGATCTAAGGAACTGCAGGAGGTGCTCAAAGGCAGATACCTTTATCAAAAAGAACTGCTCGACGAGGTGATTCTTACAATTTTGTACAGATCGGATACAAAACCATTACATGAAAGGATTAATCCGACCAATCTGAAAGAGATACTAAAGGCTGAATTTCAGAACAATGGATTAAATTTGCTCTTTGAATACGAGGTTATTGATAAAAACAGACGAACAATTTTTCGCTCGACAGAATACAATAACAATCCGGGAACAGACGTTTACACACAGATTCTTTTCCCGAATGATTCGCCGCTGACAATGAATCTGCTAAAGGTCTATTTTCCGGCTAAAAATGTATACATTTTTGATTCTGTCCGGTTCATGATTCCATCGTTTATTTTTACAATCATTCTGTTACTCACTTTCGGATTTACAACTTACATCATTTACAGACAAAAGAAGTTATCCGAAATGCGAAATGATTTTATCAACAACATGACGCACGAGTTTAAGACTCCGCTATCGACAATCTCGCTGGCGGCACAAATGCTGAAAGACCCCGCGGTGACAAAAAGCCCATCTATTTTTCAGCATATTTCCGGAATAATCACAGACGAAACAAAGAGACTAAGTTTTCAGGTAGAAAAAGTATTACAAATGTCGCTGTTTGACAGACAAAAGGTTGTATTAAAGTTTAAAGATACAGATATCAACGAGCTGATTGCGGATGTGGTGGAAAAATTCAGATTAAAGGTTGAAAAGTATGGCGGAACAATCGATTGCGACCTACAGGCCGACAAATCGTTTTCGATGATCGACGAGATGCACTTCACCAATGTAATTTACAATTTGCTCGACAATGCTGTAAAATACAGCAAACCCGATGTCCCTCTGAAATTGAGTATCGCAACGTGGAACGACGGAGGCAAGCTCACAATATCTGTAATGGACAACGGGCTGGGAATAAAAAAAGAGGATTTAAAGAAGGTATTTGAACGCTTTTACCGGGTACATACAGGCAATCGCCACGATGTAAAGGGGTTTGGACTTGGACTGGCTTATGTAAAAAAGATAGTAGATGATCACAACGGAGCTATCCGGTGTGAAAGTGAGGTGAATATTGGAACCAAATTTATTATAACACTACAAATAACTAAAAATTAATTGCATTATGGATGACAAATTAAATGTTCTTCTTTGCGAAGACGACGAAAACCTCGGCATGTTGCTGAGAGAGTATCTGCAGGCCAAGGGCTTTGCTGCAGAACTTTGCGCTGACGGCGAAGCCGGTTACAAAGCGTTCATGAAGGGTAAATTCGACATCTGTGTTTTCGACGTAATGATGCCTAAAAAAGATGGTTTTTCATTGGCTCAGGAAATCAGAGCGACCAACAGCGAAATACCCATTATCTTCCTGACTGCTAAAACTTTAAAAGAAGATATCCTTGAGGGATTCAAATTGGGAGCCGACGACTATATCACCAAACCATTCTCTATGGAAGAGTTGATATTGCGCATCGAAGCCATTTTACGCAGAATAAAAGGCAAAAAGGGCAAAGAGGTACAAACTTATCGTATTGGTAAATTTACCTTCGATACACAAAAGCAAATATTAGCAATCGGTACCAAATCGACAAAACTCACTACAAAAGAGTCTGATTTATTGAGTTTGCTTTGTGCTCATGCCAACGAAATTCTGGAAAGAAATTTCGCTTTGAAGGCTATCTGGGTAGATGACAACTACTTCAATGCCCGTAGCATGGATGTTTACATCACAAAACTACGCAAACACCTGAAAGATGATCCGGATATCGAAATTATCAATATCCATGGTAAAGGATACAAACTGATTGCTCCCGAACTGGATTTGGCGTAATTGCAGCTATAATATTCCCGAAAGAGGTTCTTTTCTTTAATCTGAAAAGGACCTCTTTTGGTTTTAATCATTCACAAACAACAGGGAAGAGATAATAGCATCTGAGAGAAAAAGAGCATTATCTGACAAATATAAACTTTCGCCACGCCGGATAAGAGATCCGTTTTCAAGATAGACAGATGCCTCTGCCAAACAATAGCGGCTCAATTCTGCCCCAAACTTATTTTCAAGGATTTTCAACGACAAGCCATCGCAGGTACGAAGCGACGTCATCACGAAATCGTTGTACCTTGTATATTCGTTACAATCATCGTATTCGGGCATAATACTACCCATTTCTACCTGCTCAATATAACTATTCAAATCCGAAACATTCCACGACCGCCTACCATCCACAAACGAATGCGCCGCAGCCCCTATCCCTAAATAAGGAATGTCAGACCAATATGACGAATTGTGCCTGGATCTGAAACCCGGCAAAGCAAAATTGGAGATTTCGTAATGCACGAATCCGGCCTCCGACAAACGGCTTCTTAATAGTTCGAACATAGACAAACTCAACTCTTCATCAACCTCTGCCAATTCATTCCGGCACAGACGAGCATAAAATGCAGTCCCCTTTTCGTAAGTTAAATGGTACGCAGAAATATGCTGAACACCAAGAGAAAGAGCTTTATCGAGAGTTTGGCTCCAAATCGCTATAGTTTGACCGGGAAGACCATACATCAAATCAATGCTGATATTATTTATTCCGGCCAATAGCCGACAGCGCGCTACAGCAGAAGCAGCCTCCTCTGCGGTATGTCTCCGGTTAAGCATTTTCAACTCATCATCGCTGAAACTCTGAACACCCAAACTAATCCTGTTAAATGGTAATCGGGACAAAGCCAACAGGTAACTTTCCGATAAATCATCGGGATTAGCTTCTATCGTAATTTCGGCAGTACCGGACACATTGTAATAATCAGAAATTACAGAAAAAACAGAGGCCAACATATCCGGCGAAAGCTGAGACGGAGTTCCCCCACCCCAATAAATTGTATCTACACACTCATCGGAGAAAGAGGGCGCACGGGCAACTAACTCGTCCCGCAGAGCGTCTACATATTGCTGCATCCGATGCCCGGTTGTTGTCGAATAAAAATCGCAATAACTACATCGCGTTTTACAAAAAGGTATATGGATATATATTCCTGCCACGTCTTGTTTTTTTCGTAAAGGTAACCGTTTTGTAGCAAATGCGCAAAAACCGCATACAAAAAAGAAAAATCCGGACCCACTAAAATAAGCTCAACCTATACCGAATATCCTCCATGCCCTGCAAACAGATAACACACTGATTAAAGAGGAATTAAACCGCAACTCAGCAAGAGAGACATATTAAAAACAGGTTCAAAAACCGAATTAAAAAACAGTGCCCGAAAAGGATGTTGTGTAACAGCAAAGAATCGTTGTTATATTAAAATATTTATTCTAATTTGCGTATTATTTCAAAACTCAAAATAACTAACCATTTAATCCGATTGACCATGAAAGTATATCAATCACACGAGATTAAGAACATTTCCCTGTTGGGAAGTTCAGGTGCGGGGAAAACCACCCTGGCTGAGGCCATGCTCTACGAAGGAGGTTTGATCAAACGCAGAGGCAGCGTATCAGCCAAAAACACAGTTTGCGATTATTTCCCCGTAGAGCAGGAATATGGATATAGTGTATTTCCGAGCGTTTTCCACGTGGAGTGGAATGGAAAGAAATTGAATTTTATTGATTGTCCCGGCTCTGACGACTTTGTCGGTGGCGCCTATACTGCACTGAATGTGACCGACACAGCCCTCCTGCTAATCAACAGCCAGTATGGCATAGAGGTAGGAACGCAAAACATGTTCAGAATAACCGAAAAACTAAGCAAACCAACCATCTTTGTCACGAACCAACTGGACGGAGAAAAAGCCGACTTTGACAATGTAATCGAACAATTAAGAGAGAACTACGGAACTAAAGTAGTACAAATACAATACCCTATTGTTTGCGGACCACAATTTAATGCAGTGGTAGATGTACTCAAAATGAAGATGTACAAATGGAAACCGGAAGGTGGTGTACCCGATATACTCGAAATACCCGACAGCGAGAAAGAAAAAGCTGAAGATTTGCACCAGAAACTGGTAGAAGCCGCAGCCGAAAACGATGAAACCCTGATGGAGAAATTCTTTGAGCAGGGCACACTTTCTGAAGACGAAATGCGCGAAGGAATACACAAAGGACTGCTTACCCGCAGCATGTTTCCTGTTTTTTGCGTCTGCGCCGGACGTGATATGTGTGTACGTCGATTGATGGAATTTCTGGGTAATGTTTGTCCATTCGTGAGTGAAATGCCACACGTAACAACATCCGAAGGAGAGGACATTACGCCTGATATTACCGGTGCAACCAGCTTATATATATTCAAAACCAGCATAGAACCACACATTGGCGAAGTAACTTATTTCAAGGTGATGAGTGGAAAGATTCACGAAGGAGTCGATCTAATGAATGTTTCGCGCGGCAGTAAAGAGCGAATGGCACAACTATTCTGCAGTGCAGGCCAGATACGAAACAAAGTGGAAGAGCTGGTAGCCGGCGACATTGGTGTTACCCTCAAACTGAAGGATACCCGCACCGGGAACACGCTCAATGCAAAAGGATGCGAATACCAGTTCAACTTCATAAAATATCCGGAGCCCAAATACCGCAGAGCCATAAAACCGGTGAACGAGGCCGATGCCGAAAAACTGAGCGAACTGCTTACACGCATGCACGAAGAGGACCCCACCTGGGTGATTGAACATTCGAAGGAACTGAAACAAACAATCATACACGGACAGGGTGAGTTTCACCTCAAGACCCTTAAATGGAGACTCGAGCACAACGATAAAATGTTCATCGAATTCCTTGAGCCCCGAATACCTTACCGCGAAACAATCACCAAAGCCGCCCGTGCCGACTACCGCCACAAGAAACAGTCGGGTGGTGCGGGGCAGTTTGGCGAGGTACACCTGATTGTAGAGCCCTACTTCGAAGGTGCCCCCGTATCCGAAACCTATAAATTCAACGGACAAGAGTTTAAAATCTCTGTGCGCGACACACAGATTATCGAATTAGACTGGGGTGGCAAACTTGTTTTCATCAATAGTATAGTAGGAGGCTCCATAGACAACCGTTTTATGCCGGCTATTCTCAAAGGATTGATGGACAGAATGGAGCAGGGCCCACTTACCGGATCTTATGCCCGCGATGTACGTGTGATTGTGTATGAAGGCAAAATGCACCCGGTAGATTCCAATGAAATATCCTTCCGATTGGCCGGACGAAACGCATTCAGTGAGGCATTTAAAAACGCCGGACCTAAGATTCTGGAACCCATATACGACATCGAAGTACTTGCACCTGCCGACAGACTGGGCGATGTAATGAGCGATCTGCAAGGGCGACGTGCTGTCATTATGGGCATGCAGAGCGACAAAGGCTTCGAAAAGCTATCTGCCAAAGTACCACTAAAGGAGATGGGCAACTATTCAACGGCACTAAGCTCACTAACCGGTGGCAGGGCCGCATTTTCCATGAAAGCGGCGGGATACGAACTTGTTCCGGCCGATGTTCAGGATAAGTTGCTGAAAGCTTACGAAGCTACACAACAGGAACACGACTAAACAGCAACGCAACTCACAACAATTATTTCAGAACCTGGCAGAAGAAGACTTTCTGTCAGGTTTTTTTTTGCACTATCTCAAATAATTATACCCAAAAACACCTCCCACTCTCCTATCTGCTTGCATAGTATAAAGGGACCATAAAGGGAGAGATAAAACATATATCACAGATATATCACACTATTATCACATATTTAATACACTATTGTCACACATTTAAATAAAACTGTGTTATATTTGCATTTGTATTACATTTATATATAAACATATTGAAGTTTTATTAGTTCACGCTGTTTTTACAGTAATATCACATCGTATAAACACCTAAATAAAAAGAATTACTATGGCAATTGTAAAAGGACCATTTCAGTTTTCGGGAGGAGTAAGAGGCGTATCATTCTACACCCGGGCAGGCAGCGATCAGGTAATCATGCGCACCAAAGGAGGCCCCAAGGCCAGAAGACTGAAGGTAGGCAAAGAGTTTGAAGTGGTAAGAAAACACCAATCAGAATGGGCTGGCTGCGTAAAATTTTCGCAAGGGATAAAATACGCCACATATTACATCAACAAACTGGCCGACTTCAATGTATCTGCCGTGTGGAACGGGCTGGGTAAAAACATTCAGAAAATGGATACAGAAGGTGAATTGGGCAAACGCAGTATCCGGTTTTCAGAATTCAGAAACGAACTAAGCGGATTCAATTTGAACAAAAATTTCACATTCAATGCTGTATTAGGAATCTCTCCCCGGGTAGAAATAAACAAAGAAACCCATTCTGCACTAATAACCCTCCCCCGGATAAACACAGCAAACGATCTGCTAAATATACGCAAACTACCTTATTTCAGGCTCATATTCAGCCTGGGCGTAGTCTCCGACATCCACTTCAACCCCGAACTAAGAAAAGGAGAATACGAAAGCCAACTCACAACATACAACGGTGTGCCCGTATACAAACAAACAGAATGGCTATCCACCCAGGATATCATACCGGAAATGCAACAAGAACTACACGTATTCCCCGATGCAATAGCATCACTGACCGACAAATCGAGCTACATCGTAAGCATGGGAATAGAATTTGGGGAAGTTGGATTTGGCGGACAAATATCAGGCGCAAAAAGAGCCGGAGCAGCCCGAATACTACTCGTTGAATAAACCAACCTGCTATCGGCCGATTTGCTGAGGCGGGATCAGATAGACTTTGTAGAAAAAGATAAATACGGAGAAAGCCACATCTACTCCCTGATACAATTTAAAGGCATCAGAAACACAGCCTCGTTCGAGAAAGATTACATCAGGGGAAAATATGGCGCGATACCCTTCTTAGGCGACTTTAATCAACTAATAAACAACAAAAAAGATGCCTAAAAGACAAAAAAAGAGCACCCATACCACAACCAAAACCCGACAACGCGGGTCTATGAATTGGTAAAGGTGCTAAATGAGAACCTAAAAAGATAGAGGCCAGCCCTATCTCATATTTTGCTCCAGAAAACGCACAAACCGCTCATACAGATGCAAACGGGTATTGCCGCCCTTTATGTAATGATTTCGATTGGTATAAACCTGCATATCAAATGGCTTACCGGCCTGAACCAGCTGCTCGGCATATTCCGCTGTATTCTGAAAATGCACATTATCGTCGGCCGTTCCATGCACCAACAGCAATGCACCCTGCAAGTCAGCCGCATAAGTACCGGGGGCAGATAATCTGTAGCCATCGGCATTCTCTCCCGGTGTACGCATATAGCGCTCGCTGTATATATTGTCGTAATACATCCAATCGGTAACAGGCGCTACCGCAATTCCGGCACGAAAGATTCCTTTACCCAAAGACATAGACATCAACACATTATAACCACCATAGCTCCAACCCCAGATCGCAATTTTCGCTTTATCGACATACGAAAGAGAAGAGAGATAGCGGGCGGTTTCAATCTGATCTTCGGCCTCTTTCAGGCCCAAGCGCATATACGTTTGCTTACAGAATTTTTCGCCACGACCACCCGTACCACGAGCATCCACACAAACCACCAAATACCCCCTGGCAGCCAGATATTGCTCCCAATCGAGACGATAAACATCCTTCACCTGCTGAGAACCCGGACCACTGTACTGCACCATCACCACCGGATATTGCTTTTCGGCAGAAAAACCGACAGGCTTTACCATCCAACCATTGAGAGAAACGCCGGAAGAAGTGGAAAAAGAGAAAAACTCTTTGGGAGAATAAGAGAGCTTCGAAAGCTTGTTTTTGAGAGCCGCGTTTGCCTCTGCCACAAAACAAGTTTTGCCCTGCCATGTGCGCACAGAAACAACATCGGGCACATTAGCCGCGGAATAGACATCAGTAAAATAAGAAAAATTTGCACTAAACGCAACACGATGCGTTCCGGCTTCAGGCGTCAGGCATGATTTTTTCCCTTTAAAATCAATCGAATAAAGCGAAGTCCGAAGAGGCGACCCCTCATTCGATGAGTAAAAATAGAGCTGACGAGTGGCGTCGAAACCATGAAACCCTGTTATCTCCCACTCCCCCTTCGTGATTTGCCTGCGCAAAACACCATTTATAGTGTACTCGTAAAGATGACGAAATCCATCCTTCTCGCCCACATAAACAATCCGGTCGGACAGAAACTGAATCATATCGAAATTATCATTATCAATATAAGTATCACTTTCTTCCCGAATGAGTGTTTTGGTGAGCCCCGAACGCGGATTTGCGCTGAAGATAGTAAACCTGTTCTGCTGTCGGTTGAGGGTAAAAACAGCCAACTGATCGGGCTGAGGCATAAAACGAATGCGGGGAATATACTCCACATCAGGATCGGCAATCTCCATATTCTTAATCACACGGCTCAGCACATTGAAAGTCTGTACCGAAACTTTCGAATTAGGCTGACCCGCTTTCGGATATTTCAAACTCTCTACTCCGGGATAGATGGCAAACGAGCTCTTTTCGGGTCTCATGCCCTTGTACATCTGAATTGAATAATCGGGAACACGAGTCTGGTCGAAGCGCAAAAAAGCAATAAATCCATTGTCGGGCGACCATGCAAACGCCTTATTGAAGCTAAACTCCTCTTCATACACCCAATCGGGAAGCCCATAGGTGATTTTATCAGGTTCTCCGTCTTTGGTGACAGCCGACTCGGTTCCATAATCCAGTTTCACCAGGTAAATATTGGCATCGCGCACAAAAGCGACCATCCTGCCATTGGGCGAAAAAGTGGCCATTTGCTGTTTTCCGCCTTTCGATAGCGGATAAACCAGATTTCTTTTACGTTCATACACAAAAAAAGCAGCCCGAAACGAGTGACGATAAATCACCTCCTTATCAGTGGCAATCAATATTTTTGACTCATCAGACGAAAAGCTGTAATCTGCAAACTTTTTAAATCCACACTCCCGGGCAGTGCGGGTCGAGAAAAGAGTATCAACCAGCTTACCCGATTTGTATTCGTAACGCAAAATAGCTGTACTATCGGCACTGCGTACCGAATAATATTCGCCATCGCTCATCGATTGTTGATCTGCTATGGATTTTGCATTAAATTCACCCTTTAAAATTCTTTTCAGCAATGTATTGTCGTTTGTCTGTGCCCATACGCCGCACGTAATGCCTGCGCACACAAAGAGGAGAAGCCATCTTTTCATAGGTAGAAGTAGGATTGGTTTTGTTTTGAATCTGCAAAATTAATAATAATACGCTGAACAATAGCGTTTATGCAACACTTTACACAATTTAACCGCTCTTGTAGATAAAATAGCGTACTTTTGCAGCTCTATATCGAAACAAATCTGAAAAGAGATATGTCACAACCGACGCTAACAGGTAAACGCTACAACGAATTTTCCGATTTCCTGAAAACCCACTTCGAAGGCAAAGTGCAAAAAATATCGGTGAATGCCGGCTTTACCTGCCCCAACCGGGATGGCTCGAAAGGCAATGGTGGCTGCACCTATTGCAACAACCAAACCTTCAGCCCCGAATATTGCCACAATCCCGAAAGTGTAACCGAACAATTGCAGGGAGGCATTCAGTTTTTCTCGAAGAAATATCCGGAAATGCACTATCTGGCCTACTTCCAATCCTACACCAATACATACGACAAAGCCGAAAAGCTATTGGCGCTATACGAAGAGGCTCTGCAGGTGGATAAAGTAGTGGGATTAGTCATCAGCACACGCCCCGACTGTATTTCGGAAGAGATATTGAATATGCTCGAAAGCCTATCCAAACGCTGTTTTATCCTCATCGAGTTTGGTGTGGAGAGCTCCAAAGACGAGACTTTGCGCTACATCAACCGCGGCCATACGTTTGCCGATTCGGTATCGGCCATTACGCGCTGTGCAGCACGCGGACTGAATGTAGGAGCACATCTGATACTTGGCCTGCCCGGTGAAAGCAGAGAGGAGATTCTAAATCACGCCTCTATCCTATCCGGTTTGCCTCTTAAAACAGTTAAACTACACCAATTGCAACTGATTCGCCACACCCGAATGGTACTGCAACACGAAGCTGAACCCCAACTGTTCCGATTCTACACACTCGAAGAGTACATCGATTTGGCCATTGACTTTGCGGAACGACTGAACCCGGATTTTTATATCGAACGCTTCGTTTCACAATCGCCCAAAGAGCTGCTCATTATGCCAGACTGGGGAACAAAAAATGCCGTCTTCATCCATAAACTAAACAAAAGGATGGAAGAGCGGAACGCCTTTCAGGGGCGCTTATTTGCCAAAACAACACATCATGACTGAAAAAACAAAAGGCCATATAGCCATGCTCTTTTCGAGCATCATATTTGCACTGAATGTCCCTATTACCAAAAGTTTGATTCCATTGTGGGTGACTCCGCTGGGAGTTACCGCTATGCGCCTGAGCTTTGCCTCGCTTATGTTTTGGGTGGCATCCCTATTTATGACCCAAGAAAAAGTAGATCTCAAAGATTTCCCCACGCTGTTTTTCGGTAGTTTTCTGGGAATGGGATTCAATCAGGTATTGTTTATCATCGGACTGTCTTTGACCTCGCCGGTAGATGCAACCATTATCGCCACCCTCTCCCCCATGATGGTCATGATTATTTCGGCCGTTATACTCAAAGAACCCATTACGTTGCGCAAAGCAATGGGGGTTTTTATTGGCGCCGCGGGCGCATTGCTTATCGTTCTGACGGAGATATCGGATACCGGCGTTGCCCGCCAGGGCTCGTGGCTGGGCAATCTGCTTATCTTTTGCAGCGCCACCTGCTATGCGGCCTATCTGGTGACCACCAAACGCATTTCGCAAAAATACAAACCGGTTACCCTCATGAAGTGGATGTTTCTGTTTGCCATGTTCATGGTTTTGCCATTCACTTACAACGAAGTTCTGAATGCCAAAATGTTTGCCACACCTGATCTTTCTGCATCTTTCAGACTTGGGTATGTACTGGCATTGGGTACTTTTCTGGCTTACTTCCTCATTCCGGTTGCACTGAAACGCATTCGCCCAACCACTGTGGGCTCCTACAACTATCTGCAACCCCTGGTAGCATCGTTAGCCGCAATTTCCGTTGGGCAAGATATACTCACCTGGGAGAAACCAGCTGCAGCGCTTCTTGTTTTTAGCGGCGTGTACCTGGTAACCACCAGCAAGGCAAGAGTAGACAGCGAAGGATGACAACCGACAAGACTATTTTCTCTGAAATGAAGACCCGATTGCATTTAAAACCGGACAGTGCAATTCAAACTCAACATCCCCGATAAAACAAACCAGCCAAGCACTCTCTGCATTTGCAAACAGCTAAGAATAAGAGATTAACAATTAAGAATCAATTTAAGAAATAATTGTTAAAATAAAAACCAGACACACTAAACAAGCATTATTAAGACTCCCGGAATAGCAATATGCTACAAAAGCATTGATTTATTGAATAAAATAAAAAATAACCCTCTTTTATCTTGCAGAATTGAAAATTAAATACAATATTTGCATTTTGAAAAGGGGATTTTGCGGTTAAATTAATTTACAGGGGTTGAATGTTAAAACATTCTGCCTTACTTATTGTCGTTTTCATCCCTTTTAAACAAAGAATACAAGCAGGATGATAAACCAGACAATAAAGAGAGAGATGAGCCCCGAAAATCCAAACAGAATAAAGAAAAACACCGCGACATTCGCTGTCGTATTGCTGGCACTTGTCGCTCTTATTTTCTACTTATCAAAAACAGACAAGCTCACACAGGAAAACAACAAAACCTCATTTACACAGGACACGGCAATCGCCAATAGCTATTACAGGCAAGCAGAAGCTCTAAAAGGGTCGAAGCCCGACTCTGCGGTTTTATTTTATAAAAAAGCAATCCGGTCTGTTCAAGCAAAAAATCAATATCCGGCTGTGGCTCATCTTTCGGGGCTATTCCACATTTCACTGGCATCGTTGCACTGCAATCTGGGCAAATACGACGAATCCCGACAATACATCAAACTGGCCCGCGAGATTGCATCTGCCCACAACGACATAGACATTGACGGGCAGGCCGACAATGTAGCCGGGCTACTATACTACAACCAAAGCGACTACCCCAACGCGCTGAAATACTATGCCATAGCAGAGAAAAAAGCCATTGAGTCGGGCAACCGCAAGTTGCGGGCCAAACTATCCACCAACAGAGCCATCATCAACTATCTGCAGGGAAATTTCGATAAGGCTGTGGGTGACTTCAAAACCACCCTGCAATTGGCACAACAACTGAAAGACAAAGACTTATTGGCCGGTACCTTTATGAATCTCGGCCTGATTTACTCCAACGCAGGCGATTATAAAAATGGTATAGCCTATTATAACCGGGCCCTCGGGATGTACAAAAAAATGAACGGTACAGACGGCATGCTGCTTTGCCTTCAAAATATGGCCAACATCTATCAGAGCGAAGGCGACTACAACAAAACCATAGAAACTCACCTGCAATCTCTGGCCATGTCGATAGAGATTGACGACAAAGCCTCCATTGCCAAGGAGCACAACAATCTGGGCTCAATATACACCCGGTTGGGCGACTACGAAAAGGCAATAAGCGAATACCTGAAATCCATTGCCATCAAAGAAAAACTGGGAGATAAAGAGGGAGAATCAGCTTCTTACTCAGGACTGGGCAATCTGAGCCTTCAGCAGCGCGACTACAACAAAGCGCTACAATATTTCGGGAAAGCACTCTCCATAAACCTGCAGCTCAATGTGATTCAGGGAATTGCCTCGGGATACGGAAACATAGCCAATGTATATGCCAGTCTGAAAGAGTACAACAAAGCAGAAAAATATTACCTCAAATCTATAGAAACCTACCTAAAAACCGACTATAAAGCGGGGCTCTCCGACTCCTATCTGTGCCTGGCCAATCTTTACCGCGACAGAGGGTTATTTGACCGTGCCGAAACGTATTACCAAAAATGCATTACCATAAAGGAGTCGCTCGGAGATAAAGAAGGTGTGGCATCCACCTACTTTGAGCAGGCTATGCTTCACCTCAACGTGGCAGATAAAACCAAAAATAACAGCCGAATAGACGCAGCCCTGCAATGCGCCCGAAAATCGGATAAACTGGCACACGAAATAGGCGCACTTCCTGCCATTGCCAATGCAACACTGGCTCTGAAAAAAGCATATCAGGCCAAAGGAGACAACACGAATGCGCTGCTCTATGCCAATGAATATATGCAAATAAACGACAGCCTGTTTAACCAGCGCAAAACAGAGGCAATTACCTTTGCAGAGGCCCGGTGGAACTCAAACAAAAAACAACAAACCATCAACCAACTCGTCCGGCAGAAGGCTTTGGATAAAGAGATTATTGAGCGAAAAAACCACGAATCGCAACTGCAGAGACTGATTATCTGGGGTGCCGGATTCATTCTCCTGCTTACCATTGCAATCGCGACCATCACTATTCTGTATCTGCGAAAGAGAAAAGACATCCAACTACAAAAGCAGCGCAGCGAAATGACAAATCTGCGCATGCAAAATGCCAGAAATACGCTTTCGCCACACTTCCTGTTCAATGTTTTAGGCTCCATATCGGGCATTGTTAATCAACCGGATTTGGTGCGAAGAAAAATCAATTCCCTCTCCGTCTTACTCCGCCAAACGCTCGAAAACATCGACAAAACCACCATCAGCATAGAGGATGAACTGCATCTGGTGAAAAACTTCATCGAACTGCAATGGGACAGAGTGCCCGGCAGGTTTGAAACACACTATCGAATAGACGAACAGTGCAATCTGAAACAACTGATACCGGCTATGCTGATACAAATACCGGTAGAGAATGCCATAAAACATGGCCTGATGCCGCTCCCCGAAGAGGCTGACAAAAAACTGATTATCAACATAGAGGAACAGGAAAAAGCAACCATTATCTCTGTTACAGACAACGGTGTAGGCTTGTATGCAACCGGCGAAAAGACCCGCGGTACAGGTACCGGGCTAAAGGTACTGCTACAGACCATCAACCACCTGAATACAGTAAACAAAGAACATATTGTATTTGACCTGACAGAGAACCAGAATGAGAACGGAGAAAATCAGGGCACACTGGCCCGCATTACAATACCTAAACAATTTAATTTCAACAAATAAACCAACATGATGAAAACAAATGATGTGATAAAAACCATTATTGTGGATGACAATGAGGAGTTTATTTTCTCTTTAAAAGAACACCTGGCGCTGTTTCCGGAAGTAGAAATTATTGGCACTGCCTCCAAATACCCCAAAGCCAAACAGCTGCTACTGAAAAACGAACCCGACCTTCTTTTTCTGGATGTAGAGATGCCCAATAAGAACGGTTTTGAGTTGCTGAATGAGGTACGGGAAACAAGTTGCAAGAATACAAAAATCATCTTCTACACAGCTTACGACAAATATATGATTGAGGCCCTGCGCAAATCGGCCTTCGACTTTATTGTGAAGCCGGTGAAGGAAGAAGAGCTGCGCGATGCTATCAGTCGCTACAAAGAGAGCCGGATAAATGAGCTGGAACAATCGGTTGTTGAACACGTTTCACCTCCTACCGGCGCCATTCCCGAAATCATCTCGCTACCCACAGCTACCGGACTTCGGTTTACTGACAAAAACCATATTGTACTGTTTCAGTCGAGCAAGGAATCGATATTCGAAAGACCCAACTGGGAGGTTTTGCTGTGCAACAACGAACGCATTAAACTCCGCCGCCAGACAAACGCCAAAGAGATTCTTAACTGCATTGGCGAATGCCGTTTTATACAGGTAAATCAGTCGTATATCGTAAACCTGAGTTTCATTAACGGCATTGAATTCAAAACCCGAACGTGCCACCTCAATCCTCCCTTTCATAAAATAGAACTAAGCATCTCACGCAACTATCTGAATGAACTAAAAGAAAGGTTTGATCGGTTGTAGAGGGGGAGATTTCATACTATAAAAAATAAAGCAAAGAGGCTGTCTCGAAATACACTTTGAGTCAGCCTCTTTGCTTTTGTTAAAACATTAAGTTAATGGAGTCCAGAAACAATAAAGGCCAAAATAAAATTTGCTCAATTTACACGAATAACAACCATATATGCATCAGAATTACTACTTATTCAAAAAACCTAATTTTAACATTTTGAAACCAAAAAAGAATCAACTTACTTTGCAATCGTGTAAATAAACCATCATTTAAAACCACAAAATTAAAAAATTATGAAAAAGAACATCCTAATTACAATGAGCTTAACAATTGCATTTCTAACAAGTTGTAACAGCTATCAGTATTCGTACAGAACAACGGATATTCAAAGAAGTATTAAATCAACCCCCGTAGTATGTGAAATGAAAGTAGATCTCACAAAGAAAATTGAGTGTTCTTCTGACAAACAGATTTCTCCAAACCTGGCAATATCAAACGCCTATTACAAAGCAATCACGGAAAACAATGTTGATGTAATTGTAGACGCAGTCTACAAAGTCAAAACACAATCAAAAATTTTATTCTTTGGAGGAAAATCAACTGCTACGATAGTAGGATATGGCGCAAAATACATCAACTCAAAACCAATCACGTCAACACTGCAAGAGTTGAATAAAATCGACACGACCGATGTAAAGAAATTTAATATGATATACAACCAATAAACAGACGCGATTTTTGTTCATTCCAGAATCCATTAACATAAACGAAACATGAAACGAAAAACAAATATATTTGCAATTTCGATTGTTGCGCTGTCTCTCGCATTCACTGGATGTACGTCCTATCAATACCTGGGAAGATCAACCGATATCGAAAAAAAACAAATTACAGGGGCACCTGTATATTGTGATCTCAATATAGACTTTTCAAAAAAAATCGAAGTAGAGTCCGAGAAGCAACCTACAGCAGAATTGGCAAAGCAAAATGCATACCATAAAGCCATCACGGAGTCAAATTCAGATGTCCTGTTTTCACCAGTATACAGAATAAAAACGGTGCAGGGGCTTTTTGGCGCAAAGTCTATTGCAACAGTAACCGGATACGGTGCAAAATATGCTAATCCAAGACAGGTTACAGAAGTAGTAAAAGAGCTAAAAAAAATTGACACCACTGATATCAGAAAATTCAAAAATGTATTTGCAGGCAAACAAGCATTTACGAATCAGTCAAATAATCCGTTGCGAAGCAACTCACCTGCATCTGGAAATACAGGAGCGCGATTCTTAAAAGCTTCAACAAGTTTTTCCAGTTTTGACGATGAAGACATAACCAGCATGATGTGGTGTCTTGAATATGGCAAAAACATCTCAAACCGACTTTCATTAGCCTTTCAACTAGGTTTTGCTGGTACACAAACCGAAGGATACGGACATTATTATTATTCAGATTATCTATCTCACTCATATCTTCTATACGGTATAAAGGGGGCGTTTTCATTTATAAAAGGGAGAAAAACAAATTTATATGGTGGATTAGGAATCGTAGGTGTTACTGATTTAGACGATAATAGCAGTAAAAACGAAAAATTTGGGTCGGATATAAATGCACGAATTCTCATATCTCCTTTTGCCGGATTTTCCTACAACTTCTCCAGAGGACTAGGTGTATTTGCAGAAACGGGATCCAACAAAACTCCGTTTAGTATAGGATTAAAACTTAACTTTTAAATAAAGAAGCAATGAAGAAATTACCATATTTAACAGGCATGATACTGCTCATTATTACCACCAGTTGTACTGCCTATCAATACTCGTACAGAGCAGAAAGTATCACACCCACCGAAAACAACAGTATGCCGGTAGTTTGTGATTTACAAATAGATTTCTCAAAGAAAGTTCAATCCACATCAGATCTGATAAAGGCAACTAACATTCTGAAATCGATAGAAACAGCCAAAGCAAGCGCATACCATAGAGCAATAGTAGAGAATAAATGTGACATTATTGTTGACCCTATTTACAGAATAATAATGAACAGCGATGGAGTAACTGCAGAAATAACCGGATTTGGAGGGAAATACTCGAAAGCAAGAAGTGCAATAACTGCGATGGCAGAGTATTCCGGATTTACCATCAAGGATATCGAAAAATACAATTCTATGTTTTTGGGAATTACACCAAAGAAAGAAGTAAAACCGAGCAGTTTTCTCGCAAAAATAACCTTATTGAGAGGCCATTCAAAATAGCAATCGAATAAACATCATAATTCAAAAGGTAGAATTATAAATTCAGGGTTGAGGCTGTCGTGAGACAGCCTTTTCTTATTTCATAAAGAAGGAAAAGAGAACAATAGCGAGAAAAAATAAACTTTTTCACGCTGAAATTGAGATTAATCAAACAAAAAGATTTATTTTTGACAGATTATGTAAACAATCCTGTAAACAAAGAATATTATGCCAAAAAATCTGTTTGTAAAGAAGTCGTTAACACAACTGTTTGCCGAGGCCGAAAGCAATGAGCACGGACTGAAACGACACCTGGGTGCTGTGAATTTGACGCTGCTGGGTGTAGGCGCTGTAATAGGTGCGGGTATATTTGTGATTACCGGCACTGCCGCCGCACTCCATGCAGGCCCCTCGTTGGTTATTTCGTTTATTTTGTCGGCCATAGGCTGCGCACTGGCAGGGCTTTGCTACGCCGAGTTCGCCTCGATGATACCGATGTCGGGGAGTGCCTATACATACGGCTACGCCACCATGGGCGAGTTTATTGCGTGGATAATAGGATGGGATTTAATTTTGGAGTACCTCTTTGGCGCAGCAACTGTTGCTGTGGGCTGGGGTGGGTATATGAATAGCTTTCTGGGCGGGTTTGGCATTCATCTGCCGGCCTCCATTTGCCAGAGCCCATTTGCGTACGATGCACAGGGCTGGCACAGCACCGGTGCAATTATCAATTTTCCGGCCGTATTTATCATCCTGATGATGACTACCTTACTTGTAGTAGGAATAAAAGAGTCTGCTAAATTCAATAACATCATTGTATTGATTAAAGTAAGCGTAATCCTATTGTTTATCGGATTTGGAATTTCGCATATCAATGTGGACAACTGGGTACCATTTATCCCCGAAAATACAGGGAAATGGGGAAGCTTTGGTTTTTCAGGAATTCTGACAGGTGCCGGAGTTATATTTTTCGCCTATATCGGATTCGATGCTGTATCTACTACCTCGCAGGAAGCCATCAATCCGAAACGGGATATGCCTATCGGGATTCTGGCCTCATTGGCTATTTGCACACTGCTATATATTGCAGTTAGCCTGGTGCTGACAGGTATTGTCCCCTACCCCGAACTGAATGTTCCGGCGCCCATAGCGCTGGCCATAGACCATAGCGGGAAGGCATTGATGTGGCTTGGGCCACTGATTAAAATTGGGGCCATTGCGGGACTGAGCTCCGTTGTGCTGGTATTAATGCTGGGACAATCGCGTGTATTTTTTGCCATGGCCAGCGATGGATTGTTGTGGAAGAGCTTTGCAAAAACACACCCTGTGTTTAAGACTCCACACATTACAACGATTGTGACCGGGATTTTTGCAGCACTGATTGCCGGGCTGTTTCCAATTGCCCTTTTGGGAGAGATGGTTTCGATTGGCACACTGCTTGCCTTTGTGATTGTATGTTTCGGTATTATTATTTTACGCAAAAAAGAGCCCGATGCGCCTCGTGGATTCAAAACACCCTGGGTTCCATTTGTACCATTACTGGGGGCAGCCGTTTGTTTTGCTGAGATGCTGGCGCTACCGTTAGACACCTGGTACCGACTATTTGGATGGATGGCAATCGGATTTATGATATACTTCTTCTACAGCCGTAAGCACAGCAAGGTGCGAAAAAATCTGGAACGCCGGAAATAACATTTACAAATAAAAAGCGGGGCAGCCTCAATATAAAGACTGCCCCGCTTTTTTATTAAATATTATTACTCAACCACTTCCGGCTCTGTCGATTCAGTTGCGGGCACATCCGATGGCTCACCTTCGTCTACAACAGAGGTAGAATCGGTAGCAGAAGAGTCTCGTTTGAGATAAGTATGACACATATAATTTCGCGTAATTGGCTCTTTGGGCTTAGCCGGGAATTTAGCCTGATAATGTTTGAAAGCCGGATCTGCCAATACTTTTTCCATAAAGAGGGCAAAAACAGGTAGAGCAGTGCGACTACCTTCTCCCAGATTTCCGGTACGGAAGTGCACACAACGATGTTCCCCTCCTACCCAGGCACCACCAATCAGTTTGGGCGTAACACCCACAAACCAGGCATCGGAGTGGTTGGAAGAGGTTCCCGTTTTACCGCCAAACTCTGTATTCCAGCGGAATAAATCCCACTCCCAGAGAGCCTGAGTTGTAGCACCTGGCTCGGTCATACCTCCTTTTAGCAGCTCCTGAACCAGCCAGGCAGCTTCGTAAGGAATCACACGCTTTTGCTCGGGATTGTACTCAAACAATACTTTCCCATCCCGGTCCTCAATTTTAGTCACCAACACCGGATCGTGATACATTCCTTCGTTGATAACAGTAGCAAACGAATTGACCAACTCGAGCAGTGAAACATCTGAAGAGCCCAATGAAAGAGAAGGCTGTTGCTCAAGCGGCGTTTTTATACCCAATAAATGGGCATACTTCACCACTTCGGGAATACCCACCTCCTGCGCCAACTGCACAGCGACACTATTGACAGAGCGACCAAAAGCATGCTTCAGGGTAATCGGATAATTGCGGAAGTGTCCGTCTGCATTTTTAGGCGTCCAGGCCTTTTTCTGACCACGCTCCATATATTCCCACGATACCGGTTTATCAGTTCTCTCATCGCAGGGAGACATACCGTGCATCATAGCCGCAGTATAAACAAAGAGTTTGAATGTTGATCCCGGCTGACGTTTGGATTGCGCCACCTTGTCGTACTGCCAGAATTTGAAATTAATATCGCCCACCCATGCACGCACAAACCCATTTTGCGGCTCCATAGAGACAAAGCTATTGTGCATGAAATGATTCATGTATCGTATAGAATCTATTGTGCTAAAGGTGGTATCCTTTTCGATTAGCTCGTAGTCGAACACCTTCATGCGGTGAGGCTTGTTAAGGTAATAATTGATAGAATCGGGGTCATTTTTGTATTTCTGTTTAAGAATAGCATACGCTTTGGTACGTTTGGCCAGATCCTCGATAAAGTTCACTACATCCTGATGATTCTCATCCTGCCAGGGATTTTGGCCACGCCAGTGCTCAAAGAAGCGTTTTTGAACCCGACGCATCTGTTTTTCGACTGCATATTCGGCGTATTTTTGCAAACGAGAATCGATAGTAACGTAGATCTTCAGCCCGTCGGCATACACATCGTACCCTTTTTCTTTGCACCATGGCTCAAGATATGAGGCCAAATAAGCCCTGAAGTGCAGCGCCTCGCCGTCGTAGGCCTGCTCTACCCTGTAATTGAGACGAATAGGAAGTTTCTTTATTGAGTCGCACTCTGCTTTAGAGATTAAATTGTGAGACGCCATGTTGTCGAGCACCACATTGCGCCGGGCAAGAGATCGCTTCGGATTGGCAATGGGGCTGTAGGAAGTAGTCGCCTTGAGTAAGCCCACCAACGTTGCCGACTGCTCTATAGTCAGTTTGGCAGGAGTAGTTTTAAAGAAAGTTTTTGCCGCCGTTTTGATTCCATAGGAATTACTCCCAAAATCGACAGTATTGAGATACATGGTAAGAATCTCTTCTTTGGAGTAGAACATTTCGATTTTGACAGCCGTAGTCCACTCTTTGGTTTTCATTATAAGCAACTTAACTCCGGGAATATACCCAAACAGACCGGTAGAGTACTCCTTCCGGGTTTTGAACATATTCTTGACCAACTGTTGCGATATGGTACTTGCCCCCCGTTTACGGCCGCGGGTCATATCCTTAATGGCGGCTCCGATACCCTCGAAATCGATACCAAAATGTTGATAAAATCGCTCATCTTCGGTGCAAATCAGCGTTTTAATTAACATGGGAGAAATCTCGTTGTACTTGACAGGCATCCGGTTTTCGTGAAAGTATTTCCCCAACACCTTTCCATCGGCACTGATGATTTCGGAAGCCACACTCTGATTTGGGTCGCTTATGCTTCGCAAACCGGGCGATTTGCCAAATAACCAAAGGAAATTGATATCGACTAAAAACAGATAGATAAGAAACAAGACGATGGAAGTAATAATCACATTGCCCGCTTTGCGGTAAAGAGGTAACTTGCGAAAACGTTCGCGACGGACCTTGCGCCAGGCTTTGAAGCGCGACCAGGCAGACAAAAGATACGAGATGATCTTCTTTATCATGTAATGAAATTTTAGTTGCCGCAAAGTTACAATGAAAATATTTGCTTTACACAGCGTAGAGGAAAATAATTTTGAAAAACGAAGAATAAACAGGCCATAAAGGAGAAGAGATTGCCAAAGTATGCCGGACATACATAAGCAATCTCCTCTCTGAGTTAGTCTTATTCAGCAGAATCTGCTGTCAAACAAAAAAAATTATTTCACAAGATTCAATTTGAATGAATATATTTTACTATTGCTTTTTACCTTCAGAATATAAACACCGGCAACAAGGTCATTTCGGTTTATTGTGGTCAGATTGTTGTCTGTCAGCTTATAATTACCAATATTGGCGCCTTCGATACTATACAAAGAAGCAGTACAACCATTGAGGCTACCTTTTATGTATATTACTTTTCCTACCGCATAAGCTTTTAGCTCGTTATCCGAATTTTGAGTGCAGTTAATACCGGTAGATGCATCAGCAGCACATTTTTTGACCCAGGCGATAAAATTGGCAGTAGAGTTTGTTTCGCCGAAATCTTCGGCCAGAATGTGAGCTTGTCCCCATATAGTTGCGAAATCAACAGCCTTTACGCCGGCATAGTTTTTGAGCGCAAGAGCCAGGTTTATTTCTGTGTTGAGCGGTGTATCGCTTTGATTGATGCCCGATCGAATTCTCCAGTAAGGAGCCACGTTGCTACTGCCTGTTCCGCCTCCGCTATAATATGTATTATTGTTGATAAGGTAATAAAGTGGTGAATAAAGCATTACTCTTTTTTCGACAGCATTGCCCACGACATCCACATTTGTAGAGGCAAGGTCGGCAGTAAAAGAAGGATAATAGCCCGAAGCATACGTATTTACAATCTCGCCTAAGTGCTTATCGAAATGGCCTGCAGTACCGGCGATTCCGAAAAGAGTATTCTCAACCGTGCTCTTTGCTGCATAATTGTCGAATGCACCAATGCCTTTTGTTGCTTTTTTGTAGGTTGAAGCGAATGAATAAAGCGCTGTATTGTCTGTAGTAGAATAAGTAGCTACGCTGGCATTGTTGATGGAATTGTGATGCGTCACAGATTCGTTAATCACGCTCATCACATATTCGTAGTAAGAACCGCTTTGGTAGTAACCATTGTCGGTAGCAGTAAGCGAAAGCACATTTCCGGTAGTAGGGTGTTTAAATCCGATTGCATTTACATAAGTTGCAAATTCGGCTGCAAGAGCTTTGCTAATGCTTGCATCGGCAGTAGCTAACCCGGTGCGGGTCAATCCCATATTCCATTCGTGCGCGGCATCGGCTTGTTCGAGACTTGTAACAGGGCACCAGCACATGCTTCCGCAGATATTATCTTTGTAGCCAGACACAGCACCAATTGCTGTGAGGTAAGTTTCGTAGCCACTATTATTACCCGAAGCGCCAAATATAGCACTTTGCGCACCACCACCACTCATTCCGAAAGAGAAAATTCGGTCTGTATTGCCCGGCACAGCATTTTGCTCGGACTGCAAATACCGATAATAACGCGTGGCAGCCTTCAGGTCGGTTACGCCCAGTGGAGCACCGTGGGTTCTGCCCCGGCACCCCGGCCAGAGATAGATGTAACCCGCAGCTGTATAAGTAGCCACAGTGGATGAATAGTCGGACGGAGCAGCCATGGCTGCATAACCACCCGTATTTACCGGAATAACAATGGGAGCCGAAGAGGCATTAAAACCATTTACTGTTCCTGTAGAATTGATGGTACAGGTATAAGTGGTCCCGTCAGAATTGAGTGTGGCATTCATATAGGCAGCAGGCACAAAAATACCCATTTGCTCATAAGTGGCTGCTGCCGGGGTTCCGCAATAGGTCACCCCTACCATGTAATAGACGTTGGATGTGGAATTAAATTTCCATTTTCCGTTGATTGCTGCCTTAAAGGCGATTGTAGTGGCTGCACCAGATGTAGTACCACCACTACCTCCACCGGGAGGCTGCGCATAAATCGTTGCAGACAAAATCAATAACAAAAATTTGAATACCAGTTTCTTCATAACTTTTTGAATTTAATTAAGTGATTAATAAAAATAGAACTTTATTTTGATAAATATTTAGGATTACCGTTTGTACGTGCAATTACCCTACAAAAATATACAAAATTAATTCATGAAGAAACCGAACACACCTATATTTTAGAGAAACATATTTAGCGGAAAGTATGCGACGAAATAAGGGAGTAACCTCTGCGGCAGGGATAGAAGTGAAGAGCCCACAGCCCCGTATTTCGGGGCGAGGACTCGCAACGGATAGCCCGGCCCGAGTGAGCGAGGGGCCGCCCTGAAAAGAAAAAATCAGGATTTGCGTGGTCGATTGTGGAGACCACACTCTTTGTGTTCGGGCGCCTCCCACCACCAACGGCCGGCGCGAAGGTCTTCGCCGGAGGAGATAGCGCGGGTGCAGGGTTGGCAGCCTATGCTGGGGAATCCGCTGTCGTGCAGGGTATTGTAGGGTACGTCGTTTTGGCGGATAAACTGCCAGACATCCTGTTCGCTCCAGTTGACGAGTGGGTTTAGTTTGATGATGCCGTTGGCCTCGTCCCACTCGACAGGTTTGGTGGCGTAACGGGTGACGGATTGCTCCTGACGGAGGCCACATATCCAGACATCGAGCCCCTGAAAAGCCCGTTTGAGAGGTTCGAGTTTGCGCACCCGACAACACTCTTTGCGCTGCGAAACCGAATCGTAGAAGAGATTTATCCCGTTGGTTTTCACCATTTTCTCAACCTGCTGATGGTCGGGGAAAAAGACCTCGATGGCGATGCCGTATTTCTTGTTGGTCTGGTCGATAAGGGTGTATGTTTCGGGGAAAAGCCGCCCTGTATCGAGGGTAAAAATGCGCGTTTCGGAATCGATGTTGGCGACCAGATGGGTGAGCACCTGATCTTCGATGCTGAGGCTGGACGAGAGCGCAATGCGTCCTTTGTATGCCGAAAGGAAATGCCGGAGAATTGTTTCGGCATCGCTGTTTTGAAACTGATTTGCAAGAGTTTTTATATCCATAAGGTGTGATTATATAAAACGTCCGTCATTTGTGCTATCAAGATCATCGACAATCATACCGGCCCCCACCGTTTCGAAGGTATTTTCGTCGATAAAGACGAGGCTGCCGGTGATTCGGTTTTGGCTGTAGGAGTCGAAAACGAGTGGTCGTGCCGTGCGAATGGAGATGAGCGCAATGTCGTTAGCCCGGATGGTTTTGTCGGCATAATCGTTTTGAATAGCGTTGATATTGACCTTAAAATTTATCTCTTTGATGATACCTTTTGTTTCGGCCGTGGTGTGACGAATGATGTATTTGTTGTTGAGCTGCAGTGGCTTATCGTTGAGCCAGCAAACCATAAGAGCGATGGTTTGTCCGACCTGCGGCAGGTTGTTGTCTTTACGGACAATGACATCGCCGCGGCTCACATCGACCTGACTGGAGAGGTGGACGGTGACTGATTGCGGCGCAGATGCTGTGTTAAGCTCCTGATCGAAATCGTTGATTGCGCTAACTGTGGATGTGACGCCCGACGGGAGAACAACGACCGGATCGCCCACGCTGAGGGTGCCTCCGGCAAGACGACCGGCATAACCGCGGTAGTCGTGAAACTTATCCTGATAAGGACGAATAACGTACTGGACGGGGAAGCGTGCAGCATCGGAATTGATTTTGTGCGAAACGGGTGTGGTTTCGAGAATCTCGAGCAACGTCTGTCCGGTGTACCAGGGCGTATGAGAAGAGCGATCGACCACATTGTCGCCATCGCGGGCAGAGATGGGCACAAAACGGATGTTTTGCAAAGTAACTGCCTGCGTGATTTGGTCGAAACCGGTAATTATATCGTTGTAAACCTGTTCAGAAAAATCGACCAGATCCATCTTGTTGATACAAACCACAACGTGCGGAATACGCAGCAATGAGGCGATGTATGAGTGACGTTTGGTTTGCTCGAGAATACCCAGGCGCGCATCGACCAGGATGATGGCAAGATCGGCAGTAGAGGCACCGGTGACCATGTTGCGGGTGTATTGGATGTGGCCGGGTGTATCGGCGATAATAAACTTACGCTTTGGTGTAGCAAAATAGCGGTAAGCCACATCTATTGTGATGCCTTGCTCGCGCTCTGCCCGCAGGCCGTCTGTGAGCAGGGCCAGATTGACTTCGTCGGTACCACTGCGTTTGCTGGCCTCTTTGACAGCTTCGAGTTGATCTTCGAAAATAGATTTGCTATCGTAAAGCAAACGGCCGATGAGGGTGCTTTTTCCGTCGTCGACACTGCCGGCAGTAGAAAACCGGAGCAACTCCATATTGAGGTAGCCACTGCCGGTAAGGTCGGATGATGATATTGTTGTCATTGTGTATATTATTGATTGTAAAAAAATTACGGCGAAGCAATAAAGCAAACAGCCTCAGCCTAAAATCCAGAACCCAAAACTTATAACCTATAACTTAGAACTTAAAACTTAGAAATACCCCTCTTTTTTTCTATCTTCCATAGCGGCTTCGGATCGTTTATCGTCTGATCTGCCACCCCGCTCAGTGACGCGGGAAGAGGCTATTTCGTCGATAATCTCTTCGAGAGAATTGGCTTCGGAGAGCGTGAGTCCGGTGCAGGTAACGTCGCCAATGGTGCGACAACGAACGCGCCGGACGACAGGTATTTCGTCGGGTCGCTTGTTGATAAAAGGCAGATTGGCCAACAGATTGCCATCGCGCTCAATCACTTCCCGCTCGTGGGTGTAGTAGAGGTTTGGCATTTCGATATTCTCTAAAAGAATGTATTGCCAGATATCCATTTCGGTCCAGTTGCTAAGCGGAAATACGCGAAAATGTTCGCCCAAATGCTTCTTTCCATTGAATATATTCCACAGCTCCGGTCGTTGGTTTTTAGGGTCCCACTGGCCAAATTCGTCGCGGTGCGAAAAGAAACGCTCTTTGGCACGCGCCTTTTCCTCGTCGCGACGCGCACCACCAAGAGCGGCATCGAATTTGTGTTTTTCGAGCGAATCGAGCAAAGTGACAGTCTGAAGTTTGTTTCGGCTGGCGTTGTACCCTTTCTCTTCCACAGCCCGGCCGGAATCGATAGATTCTTGTACAGAACCGACCAATAGCGTTGCGCCAATTTTGCGCACCAGGTCGTCGCGGTATTCAATTGTTTCGGGGAAATTATGACCGGTATCGATGTGTAAAAGCGGAAACGGAATTGCTGCCGGATAAAAAGCTTTGTAGGCTAAGTGGGTCATCACAATAGAATCTTTCCCGCCGGAAAAAAGCAATACCGGCTTTTCGAACTGCGCAGCCACTTCGCGCAAGATGTAGATTGACTCGGACTCAAGCTCTTTTAAATGGGTTAATTTGTAGCTCATATTGTTTATTTTGTATTGAATACGTGATTTTATTATTTGATGATGCAAAGTAAGCTACTTCGGGCTGGTCGTGAAATCCCGTAATCAGGGCATTTTACTACCCGAAACATGGTAGAAGAGATGGATTGGGGGGATATTGTAGTTTACGGGAATACAATATTGTTTGATGGTATCGAACGGATTTGTTTGATTATATCGAACAATATTGTATCTTTGCATCAAACAACATCATAACTATGGTAACAGAGAGCACAATAGCAACAACCGCCGATCAGCAATTGGTGAGATTAGGCGCACGAGAAGCCGGATTGAGGAGGGATTTGGCACCATCTACACAAAGCCTGTCGTCGCATGCCCTGATTATATCGGGCATAAGAAGATGTGGAAAAAGCACATTGCTGATGCAGATGATGAAGGAGATGGCTGATGAGACCATTTTCTTTCTGAATTTTGAGTCGCCTCAGTTGTATGACTTTGCCATAAGCGATTTTTCGCGTTTAGATCAATTGATTGAAAAACGGAAGCCCACCATTCTCTTTTTTGACGAGCTACAATTAGTAACGGGCTGGGAAATATACATCAGGCAAAAACTTGACGAAGGATATCGCGTGGTCATAACCGGATCAAATGCGTCTCTGTTAAGCCGTGAGCTGGGTACCCGCCTCACCGGCAGACACATTACACAGGAGCTTTTTCCGTTTTCGTACGGAGAATTTCTGAGATTTAAAACACTTGCAGCCAACGCCGAAAGTCTGAGTGCATACCTTAAAACAGGAGGTTTTCCGGAATATCTGAAAACAGGAGATGAAGATCAGTTAGCCACACTCTTCGAAGATATCCTGATACGGGATATTGTAGCCCGGTATGGAATAAAAGATATAAAAAGTCTGCACCGACTGGCCACCTACCTGATGTCGAATATCGGAAACAGAGTAACCGCAACAAAGCTGAAACAGCCATTGTCGATAGGTGCGACAAGCACAATTCTGAGTTGGTTTTCGCATCTCGAACTCTCGTATTTAGTTTTCTTTTTACCTATGTTCAGCCATTCGACCAAAGCGCAACTCATTAATCCACGCAAAGTGTATGCCATAGACACAGGACTGGTGGATGTGGTGACCCACGTGATGACCGACGATTTGGGTCGGAAGCTCGAGAACCTCATATTTTTGCATTTAAGAAAAAAATATCAGGAAATATACTACTTTGCAGACAAAGGCGAATGCGATTTTATTGCCATGAAAAAAGGGGCTGTTGCCGAAATAATACAGGTTTGCTATGTACTCAATGCCGATAATCTTGATCGGGAGATGTCAGGCCTGACTGAAGCCATGCGATTTTTCGGAGTGAACAAGGCTAAAATAGTCACGTTGTCCGATAGCGATTTTTTTCGGGAAAAAGAGTTGGAAGTGGAAGTGATACCGGCATTCCGCTATTTGACAGAATAACCCCCTACAACACTCGTTTCACCACTTTCAATACCCGTTCGAGAGAAGCCTCGGTGTGATATACCGACAAAAAGCAGGCTTCGAACTGCGAGGGTGAGAAATAGATTCCTGCTGCCAGTAATTTTCGGTAAAATGCAGCAAATCGCTCTGTATCGCATTTTTTTACATCTTCGAAATTTGTGAGTTCGTTTTCGGAAAAGAAGAGGGTAAACATAGATCCCGTGTGCTGAATCGTGATTCCCTTTTCGCGGGTAATATGCTTCAGTTCAGACACAAAGTTTTCGGTTAGCGCATCTAGTCCGGAATACAAACCGGGTTCGGAAAGCAACGTAAGCGTTTTCACACCGGCTGCCATAGCCACAGGGTTTCCCGACAAAGTTCCGGCCTGATAAACCGGGCCAACAGGCGCCAGAAACTGCATAATATCCCGCCGTCCACCAAAAGCCGCAGCCGGAAATCCACCCCCGATAATCTTACCAAGTGTGGTGAGATCGGGCGTGACAGCCCAACGCTGTTGCGCGCCCCCCAAACCGAGGCGAAACCCGGTAATCACTTCATCGAAAATAAGCAGAGCACCGTGTTGGCGGGTGATGTCGCGCAGGCCTTGAAGGTACCCGGGTTTGGGAAGCACCACACCCATGTTAGCCGGAACAGGCTCCAGTATAACGGCTGCCACCTCACTGCCCCTTGCCGCAAAAAAAGCCTTTACCGCCTCTGTATCGTTGAACGGAAGACTGATGGTCAGTTGCGTAAACTCCCCGGGGACACCGGCAGATGACGACTGCGCCAATCCGGCCACGCCTGAGCCGGCGGACACCAACAACGAGTCGCTATGCCCGTGGTAGCAACCATCAAATTTGACCACCAACTTTCGTCCGGTAAATCCGCGTGCCAGACGAATTGCACTCATAACAGCCTCTGTGCCGGAACTCACGAAGCGCACCTGCCCGACAGACGGAACAGACTGTGCAACCAGCTGCGCCAGCTCGGTTTCTGCCAACGACGGTATGCCATAGCTACTGCCTTTATCAATTGCCCGACGCGCTGCCGCCTTCACCGCCGGGTGCGAATGCCCCAGGATAAATACGCCCCACGACAGACAAAAGTCGATATAGCGGTTATTATCAATATCTTTGAATGAGCTTTTCGAAGCATTACTGACAAATACAGGCGATGCACCCACACTTTTGAGTGCGCGAACGGGGCTGTTTACGCCACCCGGAATCAATTCGACGGTCTCGTTATAAGCCTTTTCTGACAAAATCCTTTGCATAATATGTGATTATATAGTTTGCACCTGCGCGCTTAATAGCTGTAAGTGATTCAAAAAAAGCCTGTTCCTCATTGAGAATACCGTTCTCGGCAGCCGTTTTCAGCATGGCATATTCGCCCGAAACCTGATAAGCTGCCAATGGCACCGTCGGAAATTTTACACTTGCCCGCTGAATAATATCGAGATAAGCCTGAGCCGGTTTCACCATCACCCAATCGGCACCTTCTTCGACATCGGCAGCTATCTCCTCGAGGCCCTGATGCTTTGTGCGGTAATCCATCTGATAAGTTTTTCGATCGCCAAATTCCGGAGCAGAACCCGCTGCATCCCGAAACGGCCCGTAGAAATTGGATGAATATTTGGCCGAGTAGGCCAAAATCTTTGCCTTCTGATTGTATTTAGTCAAAATATTCTTCAGCGCCTCAATTTGCCCGTCCATCATGGCCGAAGGAGCTACAAAGTCGGCCCCGGCCTGCGCATGAACCAACGCTATGCGAGCCAGCAGGGGCAGCGTGCTGTCGTTGTCAATCTTTTGCCCGTCGAGCAAACCACAATGTCCGTGTGAGGTATATTCACACAAACAGACATCCGTAATCACAATCAGCTCAGGGAATTCCCTTTTTATTGCTTTTACGGCTCTGCAAACGAGAGAATCGGGGTCGTAACCGGCAGATCCTACCGCATCTTTGAGCTCATGATCAATCACTCCGAAAAGCAATATTTTATCTATACCCAAAGCGACTGTCTCTTTCAGGTCAATAAGCAAGCGGTCGATTGAAAAACGTGATATTCCCTTTAAAGATAAGATTGGTTGAATCTTATTTTCACCCTCCACAACGAAATAGGGATATATAAAATCGGATACAGAGATTCTTACATCTGCCTGTTTGTCGCGAGTGGCAGCATCTGTCCGGTATTGTCTGAAACGGCGCATGAGCATTGTTTATTTAGTGGTTTACTATAATTTAAGAGTGCATTGATTCGCTCCTGCGTTACACGACCGCGGGCAATCAATTCCTTATCTGCGGGTAATTTGCCATAAAGTTTTACAAAATTATCAACACATGAGGGCGATGAAAAAATGATTCCGGCAAACCGGTTTAGATCGAGTGGCTTCAAATCAGGCGGCATTTGGTTTCGGTAAGTAATCAGGGAGAAGACGTCCCAACCCAGATCTTTCAATCCTTCGGGGATAATGGGCAATGCCAGCTCCGAACGCGGAATAAGTACCCGCCCCGGTTTGATTTCTGCCTTACAAAATGCCTCAATCAGGCCATAAGATGTATCTTCTGCAGGTTGCAAATCGGGCACAATACCCTGTTGCAGAAGGGCATGGGTAGTTACATCGCCTATCGAAGCTATTTTCTGTCGGGAGAGATATCGGACATCTCTGCCCGTTTGCCGCAAAGCATCGAAGAAAAATCGGACAGCATGCCGGCTTGTAAAAACAAGCCAGTCGTACGAGTCGAGTTGCTCTATTTCGGTCCTCACGGCACTGTTGTCATCCAGGCCAGACAGTTCGATAAGCGGCTGCGATACCAACCCTGACGGCAAACCGGCTCCGGCCGATTCGCTCCCGGTATGCAAATAAACCGGTGCGTGCGATTCTGGCAAATGCAAACCCACCACATCGCCAATCACCACTATAATGGGTGTGGGAAAAGGGGTAGTTTCGCAACTCAGGCTTTCGAGTGTGTAGAAAAACTCCTGTTGTTGCGGTGTGGAAACCTCAGAAACCAACATCACAGGTGTAGCCGGATTTCGCCCTTCGGCAATGGCTTTGGTGGCAATAGATGCGATGTTGTAGCCCGCCATGTAACACACCACGGTATCGGTATCGGGTAGTTTTACTTCGGCTGCTTGTCCCGACACAAAGGAAACCGACGAGGCAATGCCTCTGTGGGTGAGTGGCACCTGCGTGAGCGATGCCACAGCCAGTCCGGTAGATATACCCGGAATGACGGACACCTGCACATAATTGCTTTTCAGGTAAAACACCTCTTCTCCACCGTGGGCAAATACCATCGGATCGCCTCCTTTGAGGCGCACTACCGCTTTGCCACGTTTTGCCTCATCGAGCAATAGCCGGTTTATTTGCGACTGATGAGCGCTGTGGCGGTCTTTTCGTTTTCCCACATAGACCAACTTTGCGCTGTATTTCTTCAGAAAATCTTTATCCAGCAAGTCATCGTAAAAAATTGTATCTGCCTGAGCAATAGCTCGTTCACCACCAATGGTCAGCAAATCCGGCGAACCCGGTCCAAAACCCACCAGCGTTACCCGGCCATATTGCCGACGAACATCATTCGGCGCAAAAATTCTTTTCAAATCATCCCGGTCTGCCGCGCCCACCACCGCCAACAACCCTTGCAACGGATGTGTTTCGAAAGGCAGTATTTCTGCAATTCTATCTGCCAGTCCCAGACGTTTGAGCGCGCAGGTTGCCACAATCAGCGCATCAATGTGCCCGCTATCTACCAGCGCCACACGTTCTGCAATCGTGCCTCGAATGCTCACCACTGTCAGGTCGGGTCGCAGCGCGAGCAGCTCTTGTTTGCGGGTGGGCGAGCTGGTGCCCACTCTTGCCCCGGCCGGTAAATTATTCAATGTGAGATGATTCCGACTAACCAGAGAATCGGTTTGGTCAAACTCTTTCAGCAATGCCAATACCTCAAGTCCGGCTGGCAATGGAAAAGGCAAATCTTTGGCCGAATGCACGGCTACATCTGCGGTGCCACTCAGCACAGCTTCATCCAGTTCGCGCGTAAAAATATCAGCCGGAGGATTTTCCAACAACGAAATATCTTTCCGTTTATCGCCAAATGAACTCACCGAAATCAATTCATATTCCAATGCCGGATACAAGGCAAATGTCTCTTTTACCTGAACGAGTGCCAACGGACTATTTCTGCTTATTACTTTCATGTTTTTTTAGTTTTAAGTTATACGTTGTTGGGTGCTGTTTGTTTGAGTGAATCACACATTATCACTGCCAATCAGCTGTTTACTCGTTTACCCGTTTACTCGTCTCCTGTCTACTTGTAACTTGTAACTTGTAACTTGTAACCCGTTTACCTGTTTACTCGTCTACTTGTAACTCGTAGCTCGTAACTCCCAAGCAACCAAACGATCCACCTCTTCCTCTATTATTCGTTCGGCTTGTTCTGTTTCATTCCGGCGCGCCTCTCTGTTTTTGGCAATTCGCGCCTCTATCTGTTCCAAATCAAAAAGCCTCACACCCGGAATATTCGCCACTGCCGGATCTACATCCCGCGGGAAAGCAAGGTCGATAATCAATAGCGGACGCCCCGGCACAATATGTTCGGGCCTGATTATCACATGCGGGGCTGATGTTGCCGTTATCAGCACATCGCTGAAAGAGATAAAATCTCGTTTGTTGTCAAGTCTGAATGCACGGCAATCGTATTTGGTAGCCAAAGCTTCTGCCTTTTCGTAGCTTCTGTTGCTTAGAAACAGCGATGAAGCTCCCTTCGATTGCAAAAAACGAATGACATCTTCGTTCAGTTTATTGGCTCCCAACACCGTAATCAGAGCCTGATGCAGGGCAATCTTTTCTCTCACAATCAGCTCAATAGCCGCCTGACTGTGCGACATTGCCCCCTGCGAAAGAGCCGATTCGCTTCGCACCCGTTTGCCCACATACAGCGCTCGCTGAAACAACTTGTGCAATGCACACGGCAGGTCAAACCGCTCCTTTGCTTCCAGATAAGCCTTTTTCACCTGACCCTGAATGGCTGTTTCACCCACAAACGAAGATTCGAGTCCCGATACCAATCGAAACAAATACCTCGCCACCTCTTTGCTCACCTCTCCGTCGCCAGTGTATATTTCTATCCGGTTGCACGTTTGCAGCAAAATGTGCGGCTCTTCCTTCCGCACCTCTGCCGTTTGCAAAAACGACTCCCGTTCGCTCAGCGTAAAGTCCTTAAAACTGACGGATTTGTATTTCACCATTTTCGAATAATTCTTTAATTTGATTTCTGATATCCACCGATTGATAGACGTTTTGGGCATTCGATGCTACCGATACTGTAATGTGACCTTCTTTATGAATAGCCGGCGACACAAAATCGCACAGCAACGGCGCATCGCACACACTGGCCAATATCCCCCTCGATTCGGCATCTGCCTTCACCTTCCGGTTTAGCTCTTCGTTTGCCGTGCACACATACACCAGAAAGAAGCCATCCAAATCGTCCGCTTCATACTCTTTTCTCACCAGAGTATAACCCAAAGCCTCTATTTCGGCACTGATTTCGGGCGCTACTACTGTCACATTTTGCACAAACCGCGACATTATCTGTGCCTTGTGCGTGGCCACTTTTCCCCCGCCTACCAGCAAAATTCGCTTACCGGTCACATTTATAGAAATAGGTAAAAACTGCAAGTCCGATTTCTTCATATACCTTCTGTTTTAATTTGGGATACTCCACGTTCTTTTCACAATGCAAAGTTACCCCCGCTCATACCCCAACCCAATACCCAGAATGCGGTATTTGCGTACCTCATTTTGTGTAATTTAGCATCACTCTCAAAAAAAAACAAGCTAAATTTGCAACAAGTCAAATGCAACCCGCTCCATGCCCTTTACGCCGCGTATCGTGCAGTTTGTCGGAAACCGTTAGAATTGTCATGAAGTCGTTTTTCAACCTGTAACCAGTTTGCCCCGATTATTTTTTAAACCATCCGGCCAGTTACATTGTCACAGATTAAACTAAATGTAATATGAGAATCATTGCTATAATTGTATTCTGTATGCTGGCGCCTCTTATGCCGGCACAAAATCTCTATTTCCCGCCTGTCAGCAATCAGGCAAAGTGGGATACTCTGTCGCCGGCTGCACTGGGATGGAACAGCAGCAAGATTGCGCCGCTTTACAGCTACCTCGAACAGCAAAATACCAAAGCATTTATCGTGCTTAAAGATGGGAAAATTGTGATGGAGAAATATTTTGGCACGTTCACCAAAGACAGCGCGTGGTACTGGGCATCGGCTGCCAAAACTCTCACCTCTTTTCTGGTGGGTACGGCTCAGGAGGGTGGGATGCTTTCTATCTCCGAGCCCTCATCGCTCTATCTGGGTGCGGGATGGTCTGATTGCACTCCGGCTCAGGAGCAGAATATTACAATTCGTCATCATCTGACCATGACCACCGGTCTCAACGATGGTGTGCCCGACAACCACTGCACCGACAAAAGTTGCCTCAAATACCTGGCTGCACCCGGCACCCGCTGGGCCTACCACAATGCGCCCTACACGCTGCTCGAAAAGGTGATATCCACAGCCTCCAAACAGACTATCAACAGTTATACACAATCGAAACTGATGCTGAAAACGGGAATCACCGGTTTGTGGCTCGGGGTTGGATACGACAATGCGTTTTACAGCAAGGCTCGAAGCATGGCGCGTTTCGGACTGTTGGCGCTCAATCAGTTTGTTTGGGGAAGCGATACTTTGTTACGCGACAAAGAGTACATCCGGCAGATGATTTCGCCGTCGCAAACAATCAACAAATCCTATGGCTACCTGTGGTGGTTAAATGGCAAAGAGTCGTACATGATGCCCGGTACCCAATTTGTCTTCCCCGGAGCCTGTGCTCCTCAGGCGCCTGCCGATATGTATGCCGGCATTGGCAAAAACGGACAATTGGTTTGTGTATCTCCATCGACAGGTTTGGTGATGGTGCGCATGGGCAACGACCCTAACGGATTGGGAGATGTTCCCACCGTTTTTTGCAATCAGATTTGGCAAAGGCTGAACGAGGTGATTCAATCCAACTCTTCGGTTACAGAGACCCGAATCTCATCTTCAGCCATTACCGTTAGTCGTTGTAGCAAGAGCAACGAGGTGATTATCCGTTTGGACAACAACGAAAACACCCTGCAAATCATCGATCTACAGGGTCGTGTCCGACTGAAAACCCAAAATACAGCAGCGTGCAATGTCTCTTTTTTGCCCAAAGGGATATACTTTATTCAGCTTCTGGCCAACGGACAAACAGAAACGAAGAAGTTTGTCCGGTAAGTCAGACACTCTGTTTTTCTGTTTTTGAAAACAGGTAAGTCACATTCAGAAAAAAAGGATAAATCTGGCAGGCCACGCAGAAAGCAAAAGCCGCTTCGAGCAAAGCGCAAAGCGCGAAAACAGCCGCCAGCGTATATTGCAACCACAATATCCCCGATATGTTGGCCAGCAAAATTACCACAGAGAAGAGAAAACCAATGCGTGCCGCAAAAAACTTGGGGCCTCCGTTTATCATTTTCGGTGCAATGCCCAACCAGCCGGTCAGCCGGATAGAGAGTTGCGCAAACGGGCTGTACTCCGGCCTTTTGGCACCTCTGGCCGCAAAGTCGATGGCCAGAATCAAAATCAGAACTATCTGATTTGTCAACACAAAGGCAAACAAAAACAACACGGTGAGCAACGCGTTGAAGCGGGTCACATTCTCATCCACACGTCTGTCTGAGATAGGGCAAACTGCATTTAGTTTCATAGTTGGTATATCTTTTGGGGTTAGCACCAGTTTTGTATAACATTGATACTGCAAAATTACACCCAAACAGGATGCCCGAAAATACCGTTTTACGTGTATTTTTCTACCACGAAAAGGGTATATCCATCCATTATTTTCAAAAATGACTATCTTTGTGCATCCGACACTCAAAAAAACAAACCCAATTTCAGTATGGAAGAGATCACCTTTATCATTGCCGACAACCACGACCTATGTCGCCTGGGCCTCGGCTGCATCATTCGCGATCAATTCAAAAACAGCAACATAGAACCAGTTGCCAACAAATCCGAACTGCGCAAAGCCCTCGCCAATCACGACTCTGCCGTGGTCGTCATCGACTTCGAAAGCATGGATTTCGACAAAATCGACGAAACCGCCATACTGTCATTCGCCTTCCCGCAGGCCAAATGGCTCTTTGTCTCAGACCGCGCAAACGAAACCTTCCTCATGCCCCTTACCGCCTCTTTCGCGCGCGCAAACTTTATATTAAAGTCCGGCAGCTACGACGAAATAGCCACCGCGCTACAGGCCACCACAACCGACAAAAAATTCTTTTGCAGCGAAGCACTCCACATCATCATGGAGGGCCACAACCGCCGCAAAGACGCCACAAACAAGCGCAGCCTGCTCACCGCCACCGAAATGGAGCTCGTGCAGCTGCTCGCCCAGGGCAAAACCACCAAAGAGATAGCCGACGAACGCTGCCTCAGCCACCACACCATCAACACGCACCGCAAAAACATCTTCCGCAAGCTCGAAGTCAACAGCGTGCAGGAGCTCATAAAATACGCCCTCAAAAACGGATTGGTCGATCTCACCGAATACTACATCTGATTTTTTCTGTTCAGGGCGCCCCCTCGCTCACTCGGGCCGGGCTATCCGCTCATACTCCTCGCCGGTTGAGCCCGGGCTCACTTTCGGGCATTTCTACCCGGCTGCGGGGTATCCGCTACTATCCCTGGCGCAAAGGTTACCCCTCATTTCGCCGCCATCCAAATGTCAGAAATCAGGCCGAACAATCCATATTTGTAAATAATAGTTAATGCAAATTCGATTAAAGTGTGGGAAAAAATCAGAATATTTTGACTTTTTCCCACACTTTGATCAAAACCACACAATAGAGTTAAATTATTTAACAAAACCAAAGTGGTAATATATCCGGCGTTTTAGAAAATAACATTCTTAATTCCTGCCCAATGAAAAAAACAATCCGGTTCAATCCCCTCAAATACCCGGTCTATGTCATGACCAAGGCCACCGGTGCAGCCTGCAACCTCCGGTGCGACTACTGCTACTACCTCGACAAAGAGAAGCTACGACCCAAAAACTGCTCGCCCCGCATGACGGCCGAGGTGCTCGAAAACTTCACCCAACAATACATTCAGGCGCAGCCCGGCAACGAGGTGCTATTTACCTGGCATGGGGGAGAGGCTCTTTTGCCGGGAATCGATTATTACCGAAAAGCACTCTCGTACCAACGAAAATATGCTGCCGGCAGACAGATCGACAATGTCCTGCAAACCAACGGCACACTGCTCACCGACGACTGGTGCCGCTTCTTCAAAGAGCACAATTTCCTCATTGGCATATCTATAGACGGGCCACAACATTGCCACGACCGCTACCGCAAAAACAGGGCGGGCGAAGGCTCTTTCTACCAAACCATGCGTGGCATTGAGCTGCTCATCAGGCATCAGGTGGAGTTCAACATCCTCTCGGTGGTGAACGACTACAATGTGCAGTTTCCGCTCGAAATCTATCGTTTTTTCAAATCCATTGGCGCGCAATATATCCAGTTTTCGCCCGTGGTCGAACGCCTCGACTCTGCCACCGGTCTCCTCTCTGCGCCCGACAACCGCGAAGGCAGGCTCACCCCGTGGTCGGTAGATGCGCTCGATTACGGCAAGTTCCTCACTGCCATTTTCGACGAATGGGTGCGTACCGATGTTGGTCACATTTTTGTCACCACCTTCGATGCCACCCTTGCCGGATATGCCGGAGCAATGCCCGGAACCTGCATCTTTTCACCAACCTGTGGCCATGCCGCCGCGCTCGAAGCCAACGGAGACCTCTATGCCTGCGACCATTACGTTTTTCCGCCATACAAACGGGGGAATATCCGCCACCAAACCATCACCCAAATGATGCTCTCTCCCGAACAAATACGTTTTGGCAACGACAAACGCGACCAGCTATCTTCCGTTTGCCTCGCATGCCCGCACCTTCGTCTCTGTCACGGCGAATGTCCGAAAAACCGCATTCTGGACATCGGCCCCGACGAGCCTGCGCACAACTACCTCTGCCGCGGCCTCAAGCACTACTTCGCCCACGTGGCTCCCTACATGCAGTTTATGGCCAACGAACTCGCCCACCAGCGCCCACCGGCCAATGTGATGAACCACTTCCAAAAATAAAATTATGGTTAATTCCCGGAGATTTATTCTCTGACTTTTGTTTATACCCATTGTAAGGTATGCATTTACCCGGGATACGGTATTTTTCGACCGTTTCTATCCGTGTAATTTTGCAGAATCATTTATTTATCAACCAATAAGTAAAAACAACGAATGGGTAAAAGTATATTTTCTCCTTTATCGGAAGAGCAAAGTGAATGGTTGGGGAAGCTTTCGGCTTCGCTCACGCCGGAACAAATCAATTGGGTAGCCGGATATTTTGTGGGGCTATCTGCGCAGCGGGTAGCATCTTCTGCTTTGCCAAAAGAAGCGGCAAAACAGACCGGCAAACGAACATTTCAATATATCCCGCCTCCTCCACAGGAGAAGAAAGAGGCAAAAAATGTGACAATACTCTACGGTTCGCGCACAGGAAATGGTGAGGCTATTGCTAAATTGGCCGAAAAAATAGCCAAAGAAGAGGGCTTTACACCTCAACTCAAAAACATGGACGGATACAACCTCCGTCAACTCAAAGAAGAGAAGAATATTCTGCTCATTGTGAGTACTCACGGAGAGGGCGAACCGCCTTTTCAGGCGAAAGAATTTTACGACTTTCTGCACAGCAAACGTGCGCCGAAACTGGAGGGTGTAAAGTTTTCGGTATTGGCTTTGGGAGACCGGTCGTACCTCAAATTTTGCCAGACCGGCATCGATTTCGATAAACGACTGGAAGAGCTGGGTGCTCAACGGGTATTCGACAGGGTAGATTGCGATATCGATTTCCGAAAACCGGCGCTGCAATGGGTAAACGATGCTCTGTCTACCCTCGGGGGAAGCAATTCGACAAAAAAATCATCGCCGGCAATAATCGCAGATGAACCTGCCAACAGCGACTCTGTGGCTTATGGTAAACACAATCCTTTCGGCGCAGAAGTACTCGCAAAAACATTTCTGCACGGCAGAAGCAGCAAACGCCAAACCCTGCACGTAGAACTCTCGCTCGAGGGGTCGGGACTGACTTACGAGCCGGGGGATTCTCTCGGTGTGGTGGCTACCAATCCCCCCGAACTGGTGGACAATCTGCTGAAGACGGTCCGGTTATCGCCGGACGAAACCATCGAACATGAAAAAGGGACGCTCTCCTTGCGGGAATCTCTGTTTCACAACTACGAGCTGACCAATATCACACCCGATGTACTCAGCCGCTACGTACAACTAACAGATAATCAACATATCAAAGAGGTATTGGGCAGTCCCGAAACACTGAAAGAGTTTGTGTATGGCAAAGACCTTGTAGATCTGTTCACACTTTTTCCGCAGGATCTGACACCTTCGGAGTTCGTCGGACTGCTACGCCCCATTCAGCCCCGCCTCTACTCTATCTCGTCGAGCCCACTGGCTTTCCCCGACGAAGTACACCTCACCGTAGGCGTTGTGAAATACAAAAAGGATGAACGCACCAAAACAGGCCTCTGCTCTGTCTTTCTTTCAGACCGGGTGGAAGAAAACGAAAGCGCACCCGTTTTTGTGGAACGAAATCCCAACTTCCGCCTGCCCCAAAACCCCGAAACACCCATCATCATGGTGGGAGCCGGCACAGGTATTGCACCGTATCGCGCTTTTGTGCAACACCGCGAACTCTCTGACAACCGCGGAAAAAGCTGGCTCGTCTTTGGCAACCGCTATTCCGAAAGCGAATTTCTGTATCAGCTCGAATGGCAGAAACACCTCAAACAGGGAACTCTCAGCCGGCTCGATGTGGCATTCTCGCGCGACGCAAAGGAGAAGGTTTACGTACAACACAGATTGCTCGAGCAAGGGAAACTACTCTTTGATTGGCTCGAAAACGGCGCTCATTTCTATGTTTGTGGCGATATGAAGAAAATGGCGCACGACGTTCATGCTGCCCTGTTGCAGGCCATCCGCACTCACGGAAACCGAAGCAAAGAGGCAGCAGAAGCTTACATTCTGGATCTGCAAAAACAACGGCGGTATCAAACGGACGTTTATTAGTTATGGGTTACGGGTTACGAGTAAACAAGTAGACGAGTAGACGAGTAGACAGGAGTATCAATGACCTAAAACTTATAACTTGACAAACTCAGTGCAACTCATCTTATCTCATCTTAACTCAGTGTAATAAACAGTAGACGAGTAGACGGGTAAACGAGTAAACAGTAGTATCAACAACGAAAAACGTACAACGTATTACGTATAACGTATAACGTATAACTTATAACTTATAACTTATAACTTATAACTTAAAACAAAAATGGCCAACAACAATACCCCTCTTTCGGAAGTAGAAAGAATAAAAACAGAAAGCAACTACCTGCGTGGCACGATACGCGAAAGCCTTTCGGACCAGATTACCGGTAGCATCAGCGAAGACGATCAGCAGCTGATTAAGTTGCACGGTGCCTATCTGCAACAAGACCGCGACCTCGATGAGGAGCGACGCAAACAGAAGTTGGAACCCCTCTACAGTTTCCTGATCCGGGTGAGGGTGCCCGGCGGAATTGCCACGGCAAAACAGTGGATAGACATAGACAAACTGGCCGACACCTACGGCAACCCGACCATAAAACTCACCACCCGGCAGGCCTTTGAGCTTCACGGAGTTGTAAAACGAAAACTCAAAGAGACGATTCGCGGCATCAACGACACACTGCTCGACTCTCTGGCTGCCTGTGGCGATGTCAACCGCAACGTAATGACCTCTGCCAATCCCTGGGAGAGCGAAGTACATCATCAGGTGTACCTCGATGCCCGACTATTACACACAGAGCTATCGCCCCAAACCACGGCCTACCACGAAATCTGGCTCGATGACGAACTGGTAGCAGGCGGCGAAAAGAAAGAGGACCACGAACCTCTTTACGGAAAAACATACCTGCCCCGCAAATTCAAAATCGCCATCGCCATTCCACCCCGAAACGATGTGGATGTGTATGCCAACGACTTAGGACTGGTGACCATTGTAGAAAACGGGAAACTATCGGGCTACAACATTCTCGCCGGAGGTGGCATGGGCATGACCTTCGGTATTCCCACCACCTATCCCCGACTGGGCGATGTAATTGGTTTTGTGAAACCCGAAGACATCGTGGACGCAGCTAAGGCAGTTATTGTTTTTCAGCGGGAAAACGGGAACCGCTCCGACCGAAAAAATGCCCGCCTCAAATACACCATCGACCGCGTGGGGCTACCCGTTTTTATCTCCGAAATACAAAAAGCACTCGGCGATAAACTACAACCGCCCCGGGATTTCCGGTTCGATAGCAATGGCGATGCATACGGCTGGAAAAAAGGGTTCAACGGCAAATGGTACTTCACCCTTTTTGTGGAGGGCGGAAAGGTGAAAAACGACAACAAACTGCAACTCAAAACAGCACTGCTGGAGATTGCACAAAATCACAGGGGGAATTTTATTCTGACCGGAAATCAGAACCTGGTGATTGCCGATGTAGAGGAGGCAGACAAAGCAACCATCGAACAACTTCTGGAAAAATGGAAGCTCAACAAACACATTGGCGGATTGCGCCGAAACAGCCTGGCCTGCGTGGCGCTACCGCTTTGCGGCATGGCCTTTGCCGAAGCAGAACGCTATCTGCCATCGCTCATCGACAAGATTGAGAAGGAGCTAAAGCTGCTGCATCTGGACGAAGAGGAGATTATCATCCGGATGACCGGCTGCCCCAATGGTTGCGCGCGGCCCTATCTGGGTGAGATTGGTCTGGTGGGCAAATCGCCGGGCAAATACAACCTCTATCTGGGTGCCGGGTTTGCGGGCGACAGGCTCAATCGTCTCTACAAAGAGTTGCTGACAGAGGAGGAGATTATTGCCACGCTCAAACCTATCTTTGCCGCTTATGCCAAAGATCGAAATCCGGGAGAAAAATTTGGTGATTTTGCCATCAGAACAGTTTTGTCAGAAGCATAAACAAACAATGCAATTGCCATCACATTAAATATACGCAATTTCAGCTTTAACAAAAAAAAGCACAAAACATCTACAAATCTGTATTTCAAGGCATTTATCATCACATCACCCAACAAAAACGGCCAATCACACTATTTCAAATAGTCTGTTTGGCCTTTTTAGTCTATTTCAAATAGAATAAAACAGCTTTTTTGTCTATTTATAATAGAATAATTTGTACCTTTGCGAAGAGAAATTAAAGAACCGGATACAGATGAAAGAGACATTGAGAGTTGTGATAAAAGAGCAACAAAAGCAACGCAACAATCCCGTCGAGGTAGAACGCGCTATACCAAAGGAGTTGATCGATACACAAGAGATATTGGTCATCTCCGGCGTTCGAAGGTGTGGCAAGTCTGTTTTGATACAACAAATACGCCGCAAACAGACCCAACAGAACTACTTTCTTAACTTCGACGACGAACGGTTAGTCAACTTTCAGGTGGAGCATTTTCAGCTTTTACAAGAGGTTTTCGCAGAAATGTACGGCGAGCAAAACACCTATTACTTCGACGAAATACAAAACATTGCTGGCTGGGAACGGTTTGTGAGGAGGTTGTACGACTCCGGAAACAAAGTTTTCATCACCGGCTCCAATGCCTCTATGCTCAGCCGCGAGCTGGGCACGCACCTGACCGGCCGCTATGTTCGCTTCGAGCTTTACCCCTTTTCGTTCAGGGAATATATCGAATTTCACCACAAAAAACTTCCGTCGGACGACATATTCGCCACCGTGGAAACCGGCATGATATCCGGGCTGTTTCGCGACTATCTGAAATTGGGTGGTATCCCCATCTACCTGAAATCGCGACAGGAACAATATCTGAAACAACTGTACGAGTCTGTGCTATACAAAGATGTGTTGGTTCGCAACAAGCTGACCAACGAGAAAGAACTGCTTCAAATGGTCTATTTCCTGGCCAGCAACGTTGCGAAACCATTCTCATACAAAACGCTTTGTCAGGTCGTGGGTGTAAAAAACCCAACCACCATACGCAATTATCTCGAATTTATCGAAAACACCTACCTCATCTTTCAGGTATCAAAATTCGACTATTCACTCAAATCCCAACTGATAAATCCGAAGAAAATCTACTTCATAGATAATGCCCTGACCACCCGGCTAGGGTTCAACTTCACGGAAAATCAGGGCAGAATGCTCGAAAACGCCGTGTTTATCGAACTAAAACGCCGTGGTCTGGAAGTTTATTACCACCAGGGAAAAGGCGAATGCGACTTTGTTGTCAGAAATGGCTTCCAAATATCGCAGGCCTATCAGGTTTGCATTTCATTAGAAAACGAAATCACACGCCAACGCGAAATAGCCGGATTGCTGGATGCCCTGAAGTGCTATCAACTTCAGTCGGGCACGCTGCTGACACTGGACACCGACGAAACAATCGAAACAGAAGGATTCTCCATCACCGTTTTGCCGGTCTGGAAATGGATGATAAACTGAAATATACCCCGAATAAGGTACAATTTTACCACTAAGGAGGTATTTCAGAACGGCGCATCTACAGGTAACTTTGCATTATGATTTCTAACCTTCAAACAGATTGATTTATGCAAACGATACAATCCTCATATCCAAACCCCATTTTGATAGCACCCGGCTATGGTAGCTCGGGCCCCAACCACTGGCAAACTCTGTGGCAAAAAGAGAATCCGGAATTTATCCGCATCGAACAAAAAGAGTGGTTTCGACCGGTTGCTGCCGAGTGGGTCGAGTCGATAGAAAGACAAGTCGCTCAAACCAACGGTGAAACCATTATTGTAGCCCACAGCCTGGCCTGCATCGCCCTCACACTCTGGGCGCAACAAACGCGCCTCAGCATAAAGGGCGCTTTACTGATTGCGCCGGCAGATACCGAGAGCGAAGAGTTTCGACTGACCGTGAACGGATTTAACCGGATTCCTGCTGAACAACTCCCCTTCCGAAGCATCGTGGTATCGAGCAGCAACGACCCCTTTTGCCGCATTGAGAGAGCAGAATGGCTGGCCAACCGGTGGGGAAGCCGGTTTATCAATATCGGTGACAAAGGACACATAAACGCCGACTCTAATCTGGGCGAATGGCGCGAAGGTCGCATTTTTCTGAACGAGATCGCCTGATAATCAGAATAAAATAGCTATCTTTGTGCACTTCTTCATGAAGACTGTTTTTTCTAAAGACCTGTAATCCTTCCTCTTTACATATCTCTGAACATCACTTCTTCGCGATAAGCCCGGTAAAACTTACCGGAATGCAGTTAACGATGCGTTATCGCCGACTGCTCATAATCAATTACTTATTTTATGACATTCGAACAATTAGATCTGTCCAAAACTCTTCTGGAGGCTTTGGCAAAAAAGGGTTATTCACAACCCACTCCCATTCAGGAACAATCAATCCCTCACATTTTAGCCGGTAAAGACATTTTTGGTTGCGCCCAAACAGGGACAGGAAAAACGGCTGCTTTCGCTTTGCCCATCCTGCAACTGCTGGCTGCCGACAAAACGACCGACAGACGCAGCATACAGGCCCTGATACTTGCACCAACCCGCGAACTGGCGCTTCAAATCAGCGAAAACTTCGAAGCCTATGGCCAAAAATCGGGACTGAAACACACGGTTATATTCGGTGGTGTCAATCAGAATCCGCAAATCCAAACCATCCGCAACGGTGTAAATATTCTGATAGCCACACCCGGACGATTACTCGATTTGATGCAGCAAAACATCGTGAAGCTCCATGCGATCAAGTATTTCGTACTCGACGAAGCCGACCGCATGCTCGATATGGGTTTTATCCGCGACATCAACCGGATTATTGCCAAACTGCCGAAACAACGTCAAACACTGTTTTTCTCGGCTACAGTTTCGCCTGAGATAAAGGCACTTTCGCACACCATCTTAACCAAGCCGGTTCACGTTTCGGTTACCCCGGTATCGTCGGCCTCAGAGCTGGTTTCGCAGAGCGTATATTATGTAAGCAAAGAGAACAAACGAGCCCTGCTAAAGCATGTACTCGACGAGCAGGATATACAGCACGCGCTTGTATTTACCCGCACCAAACACGGAGCCGACAAAGTAGCCAAAGAGCTTACCCGCAACGGCATCAAAGCCGAGGCCATACACGGCAACAAGTCGCAGAATGCCCGCGAACGTGCACTCAAAGGCTTCAAAGAGCGCAGCATTCGCGTTTTGGTTGCAACAGACATCGCCTCGCGGGGCATTGATGTGGAAAAGCTGAGTCACGTAATCAATTTCGAAATACCCGAAGTGGCCGAAACCTACGTTCACCGCATCGGACGGACAGGTCGTGCCGGCTCTGAAGGCAAAGCGCTCTCGTTTTGCGCTACTGAAGAGGTAGCCTACATGAAAAGTATCACCAAACTCATCAATAAACGAATTTCTGTGGTGAAATCTCATCCGTTTGAGGGGTAAATAACCCTTCGTGCGGTATCAAACGTGGTGTAAAAGAGGCTGAATTGCAACAAAACAACTAATCAGACAGGTTAATAAAAAATAATTCATTTTTCCTGTCGGATTTTAGTGTAATTTTGTAATATCTTTTTTTACATCACGTTTTTTGTATCTTATTATCAATCTATCAATTATCTAATTCTTATCTATTCAAATGAAACCGCAAACACACTTGCTGGCATTACTTATGCTATTTTCTGTTTTGCACCTGCGGGCGCAGAGCAACACGGTCAAAAACGAAAAACTCTGGTACAAAACCGCAGCTACAACCTGGACCGAGGCCCTGCCTCTGGGCAACGGCACACTTGGAGCGATGGCCTATGGCACTTTCCCCAACGACCACATCCAGTTTAACGACCACTCGCTGGTAAACGGCTCAAGCACAGCCGTAGGATACTATCAGTCGTTTGGCGATCTCTATTTCGACAGACCGGCCGCCACCATCACCAATTACAAAAGAGAGCTCCGACTGAATGAGTCTGTTCACGCTACCTCTTACGATGCCAACGGAGTAAACTACAAGAGCGAATGCTTTGTGAGCTACCCCGACAACATCATGGTGATACGTTATACCGCTAATCAGGCTGGTAAAATCAGCGGAAAAGTAAGACTGACCGACACCCACAGCGCGGTTATCACTGTTGGAACTGACCTGATTACTTCTACAGGTAGTCTGCCGAACAACGGCATGAAGTACGAAGCTCAGGTATTGGTTAAAAATAGTGGTGGTACACTCACCAAAGAGACAGACGGCATCACAGTCGCCGCGGCAGATACCCTCACGCTCTATCTGGCGGCAGGCACAGACTTTCTGCTCGACATGAGCAAAAATTTCCGCACAACAGCGCCGCATCAACGGGTATCAAATAACATATCGGCAGCCCTGCTCAAAAGCTACGACCAACTGAAGCAACGACATCTGACCGATTTTCAGGGACTTTATAACCGCATAACGTTAGATTTAGGTGGTGTAGACAACGCAACTCAGAGCACATCGGAACGACTGACCGCCTACAAATCGAAAGCCAGAGCCGCAGGCGATCCCTATATCGAAGAGCTTCTCTACAAATACGGACGATATATGATGATTACCTCCTCTCGTCCCGGTGGATTACCCGCCAACCTACAGGGAATCTGGAACAACGAACTATCGCCGGCCTGGTTTTCGCAACATACCACCAACATTAATATTCAGATGAACTACTGGCTGACCGAAATGACTAATCTTTCGGAATGTACCCAACCCTATATCGACTGGTTAGACAATCTGGCCAAAGTGCACCGCGTGACGAACATTGCAGACCTCAAAACCACCAAAGGCTGGATTATCTACAATACAGTAAATACAATGGGTGGTGGCTCTACCTGGGGCGTAAACAGACCCGGCCCGGCATGGCTCGCCCAACATTTGTGGGATCACTACGCATTCACCGGCGACAAGACCTTCCTCAAAAATCAGGCATACCCCATCCTGAAAGAGACCGTTGAATATTGGGAGAGCAAACTCATTCCCAATGCAAAAGGCGAACTGATCAGCCCTGCCGGTTTTTCGCCCGAACACGGACCTACCGGTATAGAAGGAGACAGAACACTTTATCCCGGTGTCACCTACGATCAACAAATCATTTACGATTTACTCTGCAACTACATCGAAGCCGCACAAATACTCAAAGTTGACCCGGAATATCTCGCCCGTGTAAAAACGATAAAAAGCAAACTCATGGGACCTAAAATCGGGAGATGGGGTCAACTCCAGGAGTGGATGGAAGATGTGGATAGCCCTACCGATCAGCACCGCCACTTTGCTCACCTCTTCGGTGTACATCCGGGTCGTCAGATCAATCCGATACTCACCCCCGACTTTGCCAAAGCGGCCAAAGTATCTCTGGTTGCCCGCGGCGAAAACGGTGTAGGCTGGAGCGCTGCATGGCGCACCTGCGTTTTTGCTCGTTTGTTCGAAGCGGAGTACGCCTATCTGCATGTAACCAGACTGATTAAATCATCGATTCTCTCCAATCTGTTCGACACCTATCCACCGGTTTTTCAGATTGACGGAAACTTTGGATATACAGCCGGTGTGACCGAAATGCTGCTACAATCGCAACTGCTGGCCGATAAAAACGGAAAAGCAACTGCCAATCCCGACTCTGCTTCTCAATACGTTATCCACCTTCTCCCGGCATTGCCACAAGCCTGGCCGACAGGCTCGGTTAAAGGCCTCCGCGCCCGCGGCGGTTTCGAGGTGGATATGTACTGGAGCAACGGCAAACTCGACTCGGCCAATGTGCGCTCACTGTTGGGCAACAAAGCCTTTGTGCGTTACGGCATGATTCAAAAACAGACCACCGACAGCCTCTACCGGTTCGTCAATACCTTCAGCAACAAACTGACAGGGAGCAGTACCGTAACCGGAAGAGCTGATTTGAGCTGGAGCCCCTCCATATTTACAAGTGGAGGCTATACCATTGAACGTAAAGGTTCATCAGGCGAATTTGCGACTGTAGGCGATGTAAATAACCTGCAAACAACCACATACAGCGACAACACGCTGCCCGATGGCACCTATTTCACCTACCGCATCGGGTACTACAATGCCACAAAAGATTCGGTCTATTACTCCAACGAAGCGAACATCACTCCCTTCAACACCAAATACAGAAATGTTGCTTTGCTGAAACCGGTAACCGCCAGCTCCACCAACAGCGCCTACTCGGCCAGCTATGCGGTAGACGGACTGGTAGCAGCCACCGATGCCAACCGCTGGGTTTCGGCTGCCTCATCGCCGCAATGGCTGGCAGTAGATCTGGGGGGTAAGTATATCGTCGATGCCTGCCACATCCTCAACGGATATCAGGGATTCAACCTGCCACTGATTGACTTTAAACTTCAAAAGTTTGTAAACTCTAACTGGGTTGATTTTCACACCGTTACCGGCAATACCAATGGCGAGTACACCAGCAGCTTTAAGCCAGATACAATCAGTCAGGTACGCCTTTACATTACCAATACGTCGAACAACACGGCCCGCGTTTACGAGTTTGAGCTATTTGGAACACCCTATGTCTCATCCGGAATTGACAAAACAGGCATGAATACACTTTCTGCATTCCCCAATCCGGCATCCGACAAGCTTTACATCACCGGTCTGACGGCTCCGGCTACTGCAGAGCTATTCTCTTTGCAGGGACAGAAAATGCTCACCACACGTACCCAAAGCCAGATCGATGTATCATCATTATCCCCCGGCATCTATATTCTGAAGGTTGACAATCGTCGCTTACGGATTATTATTTCGGGTAAATAAACGGAATTTCACTTCTGCACAACCGGCTGTTTCATCCTCAATGAGACAGCCGGTTTTTTTTTGCAAACTGACCCGATAAACACAAACCGATTGCATCTCCGCAAACCTTTGCATAAAGAAATCCAATACTATCAAAACCGGAACCCACAGACAAACACTAATTTTGCAGCTCAAATTGCAAAAATTCAATCGTTGATGAAACTAAAATCTACTCTATCGTTATCTATTCTGACTTTCTTACTATTGTTGCCTCTTCAGGCTCAAAAACTAATTACCGATGTCACACTCACCACCCGCTATATGGCGCACGGGCTCGATGTGGGAGGACAAAACCTCGAAGCTCTTCAGGTAGACGCCATTGTTCCCATAGTCAAAGACCTTGCATTCGTGGCCTGGGCCAACTTTCCGCTCGATCGCCACTTCAACGAAAATGATGAGGTGGATTTGTTATTCAACTACAAAATGAGCAGCAAAAGCAAATCCCGTTTTCTGATTGCCCCCAATGGTTATTTTGATTATTGGTTTTTCCAAAACAACAAATGCACAAAAGATATCCATGGCAATGCACTAAACAACGCAATGCTTCAGGGTTTCAAAGTAAATCTGGGAATCAGCATGCCCAATATACTACCCATTGGCAACACCACCATCGTACCTGCATACAACTACTATTACTGGACTCCGCTGGGCGGAAAAACCTTCTACGCTGCCGGCATACACGAGTTTACCCTCAACAGCAGCCTGCCGGTGAAATTCGGCGACACCAAACAAAACCTCGATTTAGGCCTGAGCAGCGACTACTCAGAACAAAACGCCTTGGGGAATGACAAGGGATGGACCAATGTAGCCTGCCATGCAGGTACCACCCTCCGGGCCGGAAGCTGGTCGCTCACCCCCTCGGTACACTACCAGTGGTCGTTTGCCGCTAATGCAGTCAACCACAATCAGTTTTGGTTTAAGATGAATATTGGAAAGGCGTTTTAGGGTATACGTTATACGTTGTTGATACTACTGTTTACTCGTTTACCCGTTTACTCATCTACTGTTTATTACACTGAGTTAAGATGAGATAAGATGAGTTGCACTGAGTTTGTTAAGTTATAAGTTTTAGGTCATTGATACTCCTGTCTACTCGTTTACTTGTCTACTCGTTTACTAGTGTTATGTAATTCGGGTAAACTCATTTTTCATCCGTTTTAAGAATTCTTACTGCTCCAATAGCATCATTTCGGGCAGCACACATCAGCAACCCGAAATAATCCGTTTCATCAATTCTGTTTAGCCGGCAAATTACCTGTTTATTTGCACCTTCAGGCAACAGATTAAGCCCAAAAGAACAATATACTGCACTTTACAGCATTAAATCAGAGATAAGGAGACACAAATCGCCTCAAAGTGCACGATATCGCACTATTAATGTACTACATTAGACCATATAGCTATCTCAACACCCCGGTTTTCCAATTTTCCCCGATACCCCCAACCCAACACCGTCCTTACGTTTACCCGTCCACCCGTTTACTAGTTTACCCGTTTACTCGTCTACTCGTTTACTCGTCTACTCGTTTACCCGTCTACTTGTAACCCGTAACTTGTAACCCGTAACTTGTAACCCGTAACTTGTAACCCACAACCCACAACCACCTCCCCCATTTATCATTTTTAACCAACAGCCCTCTTTTCCCTAAACAAACCTATAAGAAATACATGTTACAAAACAGTTTAGATAGTGTTACAAAAAATATTCGTAACTTGCGCCGTTTTTTAATTTAAACCACAAACAACTATGTTAAGAGGACTATTACCTAAGGAAGTTGCCTTTTTCGATTATTTCGACCAACTGATGGAGATAAATAAAACCATCAGCAAAACGTTTGCCGAAATGATAGAGGGAAAACAGGATTTGACAACTGCTTCTGTTGCTATTAGAAAACTGGAACGTGACGCCGACCGCATCTCACGCGTTTGTTTAGACCTGCTTCACCGCACGTTTATCACACCACTGGAGCGCGACGATATCTTCAACATTGTAAAATGTCTGGACGGCTTTGCCGACAACATCCACGCAACAGCCTTCCGTTTAGCCAACTACAACATTACCGAGCTGCGTCCCGAGTCTCATGAATTTGCCAAAGTGATTGTGGCAGCTGTAGAAGCACTCGATGTAGCTATGCACGGGCTGAAGAACATCAAGAAAAACGATCAGATTATCCGCGAGAAGTGCGTATTGATTCACGATCTCGAAAACGACTCTGACGAAATCAACCGCGCTGCTGTAGCCAAACTGTTTGATCAGGACGATATCAAACTCCTCCTCAAATGGAAATCCATATACGAGAGAATGGAAAAAGCGGTAGATAAACTCGAGAGAGCTGCCAATATTATCGAAACGGTTGTAATCGATCATTCGTAGTATGGTAAACTAGTAAACTAGTAGACGAGTAAACGGGGGAATGGCAGATTACAAGACCGGGGAATTAATATCTTTGCGTATTCATTATTCCTGACTTTGTATTTTTGCGCACACATTTACTCACCAACCTGTTCACAAGCCTACTAATTTACCCGTTTTTCCGGCACACTGGTCTACCCGTTTAGCAGTTCACTGGTATTCTCGTCTACTGGTTTACCAGTTTACTTGTCTACTCGTTTACTCGTTTACTAAATAACCAGTCCACCCTTCCCTCAACTACCTAAATTCATATAAACTAAAAAAGAATGGAATCCGGTATATTAATTATCGTCATTATTACTGTTACACTGGCACTTATATTTGATGTCATCAACGGTTTTCATGACGCTGCCAACTCTATCGCAACCATCGTATCGACACGGGTATTATCTCCCCGTTTCGCTGTGATTTGGGCTGCATTTTTCAACTTTGTGGCCATGTTTATTTTCGCGCCCAAAGTAGCCAATACCATTGCCAAAATTATCATTATCGACCCTAAGGATACCGGCTTTATCTACGTGGTTCTGGCCGGACTGCTCGGAGCAATCTTTTGGGACCTGCTTACCTGGTGGTACGGACTTCCCGCATCGTCGTCGCACGCATTGTTGGGCGGACTGGTAGGTGCAGGTTTGGCCTACAAGGGAACAGCCATCATCCACTGGAGCAAGGTAAGCGAAACAGCGGCATTTATTCCCATCGCACCACTTATTGGTCTGGTACTGGGATATATCGCCATGCTCGGTGTTATCTGGCTGGTACACAAATGGACACCCAAACAGGTAGATACACACTTCCGCACCGGACAGCTCATTTCGGCTGCCTTGTATTCTATCAGCCACGGGGCCAACGATGCCCAAAAGACAATGGGTATTATCGTTGCTATTTTGGTGGCAGGCAACATGATGTCTCCCGATGTGCAACTTTCGCTGTCGAACCCCGAAACCATCTGGATTATCCTCTCTTGCCAAACGGCTATGGCCGCCGGCACCATGATGGGTGGCTGGAAGATTGTTAAAACCATGGGTATGAAACTCACCAAACTGAAACCGGTTCACGGTTTTTGTGCCGAGTTTGCAGGCTCTATGTCGATATTCTTTGCCACTCACCTCGGGATACCCATCTCTACCACTCACACCATCTCTGGTTCAATTATCGGGGTCGGGTCGGTTCAGAATCTGGCCGGCATCAAGTGGGAGACTGCTATTCGTATCGTTGCAGCATGGGTGCTCACCATACCGGCTGCGGCTCTCGTCAGCGCTCTTTTCTTTTGGTTGATACAAGCATTCCACCCGATGTTCTAAAGTTTCCCCTCAACATCAATTCATACCATTAAGGCCGTTTCGGAGTTTCTCTGAAATGGCCTTATTTATTTCTGCAAAAGCCATTTACAACAATTAAGGCTCCTCCCCTTTCTGTAAACGTTTACAACGATTTTAATCCGATTGCAAACGTTTACATTGTTAAATAATCGTCCAAGACTAAAACAGTTTGACCTGACAGATATATATTTGAGGCGAGAAAAATCTTATAAACACATCACTTTTCTACTGTAAAACTTTTAAATCATTACAAATTATGAAAAAACTCACACTCGCTTGCGCTCTTTTGGCATCCTGCTCTGTTTTCGCAACAGACGTATTTGTGCGAACCAACTCCGATGCCACTTCGTGGAACAACATCCCCAATGCAAACATCCTGACGCTGGATGCCAGCAACAAATTGCCCAATGTAGGTATCGATTCCATTTTTTATCTGGCACCGGGCACCTATACTGCATTCGGACTAACCGTCGGAAAGACAGGATCAACCCAATCAAAAATCTACGGCGGATTCACCGGAAGCGAATCTGTGATTAATCTCAATGCCCGACTCACTGCCGACAAAGACACAAATGGCATTGTTGAACCGTGGGAATTTGTCAACGAAGCCATTATCACGGCAACTCACGACAGTACAAAATTCACCGGAAAAGGCTCTCCAAGTGGCACTCGATTAATAATAATAAGCGGAACCGGGGCCGAAGTAAATGGTGTGACTATCACCGACTTCAATTATCTCTCTTACGCCGGACCTATAACGCTGGGAGTTGCAGGCAGTACGGGAACAGCAGGCAATAACATTTCGGGCAAAGAGGGGATACTCCGGCTTTGCTCTGTCAAACGGATAAAATCGGCCACAGGTATCGTCATGTCAACCAACAAGTTTTCTCTGATAGAAAATTGCCTGATTGAAAGCAACGTAACCACAGCAGCCAACACGGGTGGCCCGGTATTTCTGAATGCCTGCGGTGGCAAGGTATCAGGTTGTGTCATTCGCAACAATGCGGTAACCGGAACCGGCGCTCGTGGTGGCGGATTGTTCGCTACCGGACTTGGCAGCACAGATATGGATGCGATTGTTTTAAATTGTGTTATTCACAATAATTATGCAGTCGGTAATGGAGGTGGACTTCGCAGCGAAACTGCCACAGCCGGAAAACGGGGTATCCAGATTCTGAATACAACCATTGTAAATAATAAAACTACTGCATCGGGCTCTACCAGCGCGGCATCTGTCGAACTGATAACCAGTGGCTCTATTGCAAACTCAATTATAGTGGGCGACCACTCAGGCGAAATTCGCACAAACAACGGAAATACCTACATCGTGAGCAACGTATATGGCGACTCAATCTATACAACTGGTGGTGTAAAAACAGGCAACGTACAGAAGAAATCAACAGAAGACCTGAACTACACTACTCCGACAGATTTTATTGGCGCAATGATTCCCGATTTCACTACACCCTACGAATCGCAAAAATATTATGCTATCCGCAGAGCCAATTTCTCTATCAAAAACAGCAGCTCTCAGGCCTGTCTGGTTAGCGGTATTAGCGCTCTCCCGACCAGCTATTCGTTTACAAATGCATCGGCACCTACCAGCGGAACAATTAACTTCTCTGCCTCTGTCCCCACCACCGACATTACCGGTGCATCCAGAGCAGGCAATACCACCATTGGTGCATATATCTACCAACAACCCACCAAAATTGAAACAGCGAAAGCCAGCAACGGTGCATCGGCTTACGCTGCCGGAAACAGCATCGTATTGAAAGGTAATGCCGGCGACATCGCCTCTGTTTACAACGTAACCGGCAAGCTCATTCGCAAAGTTACCCTGACTGCCAATCAAACGACTGTTGCTGCCGAAAAAGGTCTCTACATTGTAGTACTGGGCGCTCACAAAAACAAAGTGATTGTGAAATAACAAAGGGTTAAATAACCAACACATACTTTTTTCCACTTGAACGCTCTGCAACTCCGGCTGCAGGGCGTTTTTTATGTTTCCTAATTTATGCAGATAAAACTGCGCCATTTTTCGTAAACGTTTACATAGTTTTCACCCCTGTTTTTCGTAAACGTTTACATCAAAAACACCCTGTTTTGCAAACGTTTACGACGATTTTTACCCCTCTTTTATCATTATTTCACACCACCGTATTTTATCTTTGGCTTTGTTTATCTGTACTCAGTACAAACAAAGTCTATAACGAATCCGATTGCCCCGGGGCATCTATCTTACACAACAAACCCAGAATAAATAACAATTAAATAAATCTATCCCCTATGAAAAAAAATCTTCTCTTTTTAAAAATGCTCGTTGTGACGGCTCTGCTTTTTGTGGGCGTTAGCGCGCGGGCAATCACAAACAATGTGGAGCTAATCGGTAATTCAGATTTTAGCAATGCTGCTCTCTTTACAGATGGACCAACCAGTTTTGCGTCTACCGCAACCACAGGTAAATGGTATGCAGGAGGTACTGATATTGCTAATTACAACACCACCGGGTTCCAGAATTCTATAATAAGTGGCTCTTTTGATGCGATTATTCCAACAGACGCGTCTGCTGCTTACAATAACTTTGTGGGGCAGGTTACGACAGAATTGCTTAATACAGGTCGTTATCGTATTTCGGTAAGAGCCAAAGGTACGGCACCACTTTATTTGAAGATTTCATCTACAAATGCGATGGGTACAGAATTGACATTTGCATTAAAAAACGCCTCCAGCTCTGCTATTCAAAAACAATCCACCCCCGATTATACCGGTTATTCGCTGAAAATCACACCTACAGAGACCTGGACTACCTATTCGGCTGATTTGGATATACAAAATCCAACCGCATCAACAGTTCGGATGTTTTTCGTTTTTCCAAAAGCTGGAAATGTTTCCGTAGATGACATTTCAATGAAAAGGACAGCTGACATTCCCTCCCTTACAACTTTTTATGTTCGCCCAACAGGGAATACTACAGCCTGGACATCCACAGCAGGCGTTGATGCTGATCAGATTGTAACTACGACGTCTTTAAACGGGCTTAATGCGGCCAATACATACTATTTTGCAACAGGTAATTATACGATGAGTGTAATATTATCATTAACATCAGGCGCTAAGTGGTATGGCGGTTTTTCCGGAAATGAGGCGAGTATAGATTTGAATGCTCGTGCGACAAATGACAAAGATGGTAATGGATTAGTGGAACCCTGGGAGCTTTCAAACGAAGTTGTAGTAACAGGTTCCCAATCATATACCGGAGCTGCCGGTTCACCACGTCTTTTGAGTTTAACCGGAGCTGAAGTGAATGGTTTGACTTTTCAGGATTACAATTATAGCCAGTCAAGTGGTAACGGAGCTATTGTTTTGGGTTATTTAACATCTAGTCCAACTGATGCCCAGAATATCAGTGGTAATGCAGGAGTAATGAAATATTGCACCATTCGAAAGATTAAAACCACAGTTGGATCAGGCGTTATTATGATGACCAATTCAGCATCTCTTGTTGATAATTGTTTGATTGAGGATTGCCGGGTTATAGCAGGTAATGGTACCATATATATGAACAGACATGGGGGAACTGTTTCAAACTCTGTACTTCGCAACAATATTGCATCCGGTCACGGTGGCGCAATCTATTCAGGGAATACAGGAACTGCAACAGGATATACCGGAACTGTTCAAACTGCTTTTGCTGCCATTGTTAAAAATTGCGCAGTATACAATAATACAGGAGGAACATCAACAAACACTGGTGGGGGTGCAATACGTGGAGATGCAACAAGTGCAACAACCAAAGGCCTGGAAATCATTAACTGCACAGTAGTCAATAATACAACAAGTACAGCCGGAACATCATCTGTCGAATTAATTTCGAGTGGTGTTTTGGCTAATAGTATTGTATTAAGCGATACAAAATCAGAAATTCGTCCGAATTCAACTACAAATTATATTCTCAGCACAGTATATGGAGCGAATGGAGGTACAACAATATATCCCGGAACAAACAATTTTAGCGGCGTTAGTGACTTAACTTTTACTGCGATAAACTTCAAAACACCAACAACATTCAACGGTGCTGTAGGAAATTCGACAAGTGACGTAGCGACTTACACGGATGCTCAAAAAAATGAAATCAAAGCAGCAAACTATACAATTACCAGTGCTACATCTAAAGCAGTTACAACAACCAGCGCAACTCTGCCGGGTACATTTAAAGCTGCTGGAGGCACAGGTGCTGATATCGCAATTATGGGATCCGTCCCCACCACCGACATCACCGGTGCAACCCGCCAGGGAAGCAGTATGATTGGCGCTTACGACTCGAATATCTGGTCGGGAGCAACCTCTACAGATTGGGCAACCGGAACAAACTGGAGCAAAGGCGCCTCACCTTTGAACGATGTAAATGTGGAGATCCCCAACGTCACCAACAAACCCATCATTGCCAGCACAACCAGCGCAGCGTGCAAAAATCTGAACGTTCTGTCAGGCTCAAGCCTCACTATTCTGTCGGATGCCAGCAACAGCGGACAGCTGCAAATTACAGGCACGGCTACCGGCAATGTGACCTACAACAGATATATGACTCCGGCCAAATGGCATATTATCTCGTCGCCGGTGTCCGGGTTGTCTGTTCAAAATTTCATTACCAACAACACAACCAAAATATCGACATCAACTTCGGGTGGTTTGCGTGGTATGACAGACTACAACAGCAGCACCAACACCTGGAACAACTTCTTTACCACCGGTTCTGCCGATGTGATGAGCAAAGGGTATATGCTCCGACTCAGATTAACCTCCGATGGTTTGGTTAGTTTCACAGGGGTACCACGTACTGGCACCATTAGTCAGGATGTTGTTGAAAACTGGAACTGTATTGGTAACCCGTTCACTTCTGCCATCACGCCTGCGAGTATTATCACGGCAAACGATGCGCAGTTCAGCGATCCCAATTCGGATGGATTGTTCAAGGTTATCTATCTTTGGGATAACAGCGGGTCCGGACAATACCTACCAGCAACAGGCTCAATACAAGCAGGACAGGCCTTTATGGTTAGAATGAAGTCGGGTGCTACTGGATTCGCAATCAGCAAAGCAGATCAGTCAGCCAATAGTTCAACTGCCTTCCGTTCTGCAGCAGCTACAGACTGGACAGACATTAAACTGAATGCGTCTAATGGTACAGACAGCTACTTCACCGAAGTAAAATTCAACGATGCAATGAGCAAGGGTGCTGATGTAGGATACGATGCCGGCTTATTACGTGCAAACAAAGACTTCTCTATCTATACCCGTCTGCTCGATGGCAACACCACCGACATCTGTCTGCAAGCCCTACCCACCACATCAGACGCCATCCCCGTAGGTCTGGACCACACAGCAGGTGGCAATGTTACCTTCACGGCATCTTCATTCCCCGAAGGCTACAATGTGATGCTCGAAGACCGCGCAGCCAAAACATTCATCGACCTGAGCAGCGCCACCGCCAGCTATACCGCCAATGTACCGGCCAACACCTCCGGCACAGGCCGCTTCTTCCTCTACGCCAATCCGAATAAGATTACAACCGGCGTAACCGGCAGCAGCAAAGCCTCTACCCTGGTAGCTTATCTGTCGAATGGCAACCTCTACATCCGTGGCGAAGTAAGCAGCAACGCTGTGGCTACTATCTACGATGTAACCGGCAAAGCGATACAGAAGGCAAAACTGAACGCAGGCAATAGCAACATCATTCCTTTCACTGCCGGTGCAGGCATCTATGTAGTGAAAGTGGACGGAAAACAATTAAAAATTAAGAATTAAGAATCTACAATGCATAATTCATAATGCATAATTCATAATTGCGACAAGCGGCGATTATGAATCCAGGAGATTCCTCACTGCGTTCGGAATGACGATGTCGTTCGTTGAACGGGAGGGATAAAAAAAGAGAAAGAGTAAAGGCGTGGCCTTTACTCTTTCTCTTTTTTTTATCCCCTTTTTTATCTCCACAAGACCGCCGTCATTCCGAACGCAGTGAGGAATCTCATTTTGTCCGCACCCATTGAGGGGGCAACTTGGAGTCGCCCTCTCAATTAACCACCGCACCCGTTAATTAATAATTGCTTTGTCTCCAATTATGCATTATGAATTATCCATTATGCATCATCAATTCTTAATTATTAATTTTTAATTATTAATTCCCCCAACCTCCTCATCCATCCACACTAACACCCCCTTCGATTTCACCTTATATTCCCCTTGAAACAGAGAACAACACTATCAAAAGTCCCCTTATAGAGAAGCTAGGAATAGAAGAGAATTATATTTATTATAAATTAAACAATAAGAAAAATATATACAAGAAAGGCATACCAAATAGCTATTCAATTGATAATACGATATTTAAGCATAAAGCAGCCCAAACAAACAATAAAACAGAGTAGAAATTTCCATTATTTTACACTAAAAAACAGCCCAACTATTTGTTTTACATTTTTTATCATTATATTTGTAATTCGAAGAATCACAGTTTCAGTCAACGTAAGTATTTTATATTAATAAAGAAGATTATGAACGCGAGGAGATTAAAATGCTTTATCAAACAACTGACACCTGCACTGTGCTTGTGGGCAGGCAGTTGGAGTGCAAATGCCCAGGTTACAGTAAGTGGTGCCACCGCAGGCAATGGTAGTTACGCCACATTAGCCGCAGCTTTTGGCGCAATCAACGCAGGTACACAGGGCGCATCAGACAATATAGTGGTACAACTAAGTGCAGGCACCAGCGAGAGCACAACCGCCTCTCTTGCAGCCGGGAACTGGAGCTCACTGACTATTTTCCCCACTTCGGCAGCGGTATCGGTCACCGGCAACATCGCCGGTGCGCTTATCTCCCTCAACGGCGCCGACCGTGTAACCATAGACGGACGCCTCAACCAAAGCGGAACACCGGCGCTCACACTCACAAACACAGCTACCGGCAGCAGTCAGGTGGTGAAACTGAGCAACGACGCGTCGCTAAACCGCATTCAATACTGCACCCTCAAAGGGGCAAACTCGGTTGCCGACAACGGCATCATCACCGTGGGCGCAGGCAGCTCCACCGGCAACGACAACAACACCATACAATATTGCGATATCTGCAACGATGGCAGCGCCAACTATCCCACCACGGGCATTTGCCTCCCGGGCAGCAGCGGCGCCACCAACGACGGAAACAGCATCCTCTACTGCAACCTCTACAACTTCAACGCCACCACAGCGACATCTGTATCGGCCATCGAGGTGAGTGCCAACTCGCACAGCACCACTATCGGCAACAACCGCATCTTCTGGAGCAGCTCAACCTCTGCCGGTGCCAACGCGATCCTATACAACGGCATCGTTGCCACGGGTAAATCGACCACCATATCGGGCAATATCATCGGGTTTGCCTCCAAAGACAGCACCGGCACAGCCACATTTACCGGCACGGGCGCCACAGGCTTTACCGGCATTACCGCCACGGGCGAAAGCGGATTTCCAACAAGCATCACCGGCAACATCATCTCCAACATCAGCATCACCAGCACCGGAGCCCTGGGCGCCTCTTCCGACTTCGGTATTTGTGCGGGCATATACATCAAAAACGGGGAAGCTCTGGTGGGCACATCGGCCAACACCGGCAACCGGATAAAAAACATCTCCCTCATTACCTCCACCAACTACACCTCGCCTCATGCCCTCAACGGGATAGCCGGATACTCGTCTGCGCCGGTCTCCATCCGATACAACGAAATACTCGGCCTGTCGCACGAACCCGCCGGCAACTACACCTCTACGGTGCGCGGCATTCAGATGGGGAGCAGCGACGCAGCTACCCGCACAGGCAGCATCACTATTTCGGAAAACAGACTGCACGACTTTACGGCCGGAAAAACCAACAACTCGGGCATCCTGAAGGTACAGGGCATCCACTGCAACAATCTGGGAGGAAACGTCCAGTCGGTAATCGAAAAAAACACCATCTACAACCTCAATGTCACCCAGAGCGGATCCAGCGCACAGGTGTACGGCATCTCTTTCGGCTCTGCCGACCCCAACAGTGGCTCGCTGCTGGTGCGCAACAACATGGTGCGACTGGGACTTAACGTCACTACCAGCGCCGGCATCACCGGCATAGAGGCTTATGCCGCGCCGGCATCGGGCAGCCACACCTGTTATGTCCTGCACAACTCGGTATATATCGGTGGATCCAACACCGGCCAGACTGCCTCCACCTATGCGCTCAGCAAAAGCTACACCGGCAGCCTTGCGCATCAGTTTGTGGCCAAAAACAACATTCTGGTCAATCTTCGCACCGGAGGATCTACCGGGAAGCACTACGCCATCGGCATGGCTGCTGCCACAGACTACTCCTCGCAGCTGAGCGATTGCGACTACAACCTCTACCAAATCGGGACAGCTACCGAAAATCAGTTTGGACAGATAATCAACAGCTCACAGACCATCGCTACACTGGCTTCCTGGAAAACAACCTGCACCGGATTCGACGCCAACAGCCGCGAGGGTGACCCGCTCTTCGCCGGTGCTACCACCACCCCACCCGATTTGCACATCACAGCTACGTCGCCGGTTTTGTCGGCAGGCACCGACCTGACTGCTCTGGTACCCGACGATTTTGATGGAGCCTTGCGCAAAACCGGCAGTGCCGACATGGGCGCCGACGGACAGACACCCGGGGCTTTGAAGAGATCCGGCGCCTGGTCGGTCTCGGCCAACTGGGACAACGGCTCGCTGCCTGCTGCCTCCGACAACGTATCCATCCCCGCCGGCAAAAGTGTATCCATCGATGCCTACAGCGCCGTGTGCAACAACCTCTACAACTACGGTTCTGTCGCCATCAACTCCGACGCCACATCCACCGGTCAGCTCAAAATAAACGGCAGCGCGTCGGGCAACATCACCTTCAACCGATACATGGTGGCCAGGCAGTGGCACGCCATCTATGCCCCGCTGGCCGGCGAAACCATCGAACACTTTCTCGCGGTCAACGACGGCATTTCGAGCTCGGCATCGTCGCCTTTTGTGCGGGCCATGACGGACTTCAACCCGGCTGCCAACAGCTGGAACAACTACTTCGATGCCACCACCACGGGCAGCATGGGGGGCAAAGGATTTATGGCGCGCCGGAAAGCGGCAGGCACTGTCGCCTTTACGGGTACAGCGCAGACGGGCAACCTAACCCTATCGGGACTCATCCCCGGTAAGTGGAACTGCATCGGCAACCCATACACCACGGCCATCAGCGTCAGCGATTTTCTGGCAGCCAATGCCGGCAATTTCTACGACAGCAACTTCTCTACCATCTATGTTTACAAATCGAACAATGCATTCGAAGCCTTAGGCAGCAGCACCACCGACAACATTCAGCCGGGACAGGCCTTTCTTATACGCCTCAAAGCAGGAGCCTCCTCCATCAGCTTCACCACGGCCATGCAACGCACAGAGCCAACAGCATCGTTTCGCTCTGCTGCTCCGTGGGACTGGAGCGAAGTCAACCTCGTGGCCACCAACGCAACGACCACCGCTACTGCCCGCATTGCCCTCAACGACGCCATGACCAAAGGGGCCGACGCTACTTTCGACGGCGGACTCTACCGCAATGCCGATACTTCGTTTGCACTCTTCACCCGTCACCCCGACGGCGATAGCACCGACCTCGGACTGCAATGCCTGCCCAACAACCTGAGCAACACGGCCATTCCCGTGGGCATCGACTACAAAGCCGGGGGCGGGGTGAGCTTCAGCGCCACCTCTTCCTGCCCGGGCAGCAGCCTGAAACTGATTCTCGAAGACCGGCTGAAAGGCACCGAAACCAATCTCAGCCTCCTCAATGCCTCCTACACGGCCACGATACCGGCCAATGCCACGGGGGCGGGACGATTTTTCCTCCGCATAGAACCGGCCAATGCCGCTACCGCAACCACTCAGCCTACCCGCGTCGTCCGTCCGCCTTATTTCGATGGCAATATGCTCGTCATCCCCGACCAACAGCTGTCGGGCGTCGCTACTCTCTGCGACATATCGGGCAAAAAACTGATTTCGACACGCCTGTCCGGCGGCCACGAAACCCGCCTCCTCACCTCTCCCGCCTCAGGATTATTCATCCTGGTTATTTCCAACGGCAACAATTCAAAATCATTCAAAGTAAGCAAATAACCATCTAATACCACGAATTATGAAAAAGACTATCGACGCTATCAACAGCATAGAAAACAGAGAAATGAACCGCAGAGAGGCGATCAAAAAGATGGGTTATCTGGCAGCAACCACCTCTATGATGATGGTGTTGCTCAACACGCAATCGGCTCGCGCTACCTCCTTAGTACCGGGCTCTATCACTACAAATACAGGCGGAACCTCCGGTACGAATAGTTTTTGGAATGAACCGGAATAAATTAATGCATAATTCATAATGCATAATTGAGATTCCTCACTGCGTTCGGAATGACGATATTGTTCGTTGAAAAAGCAGCCGTCATTCCGACTGTAAGGAGGAATCTCATTCCAAACCACCCATACACACCCGCAACGACTACGCTCCTTTCCGCAAAGAGCAGGAAATGCTACGCAATGACAGCGACGAGCTACGCAGAGACAACGAATCCGTACGCATCGATGGAGATATGTCGCGCATCGACCAGGTAAAGCTGCGCATTGATCGGGTAAAGCTACGCATAGAATGAGTAATGCTGCGCACAAAGCAGAAATCTCTGCGCACGAAGAGAGAAAAGCCACACAGAAAGCAGGAAAAGCTTCGATTTGATAGAGAAATCGTCCGCAAAGAAGTAGTCTTTCCACCGCAGAAAACAGAAAACAGACTTTTTCAGGTAAATTTATTTCGAAATTATATCATTTATTATTTCAATATAATCTGTATGAATAATCATATATATGTATATATCTTTACAAAGTAAGGTCGCAACATTTTCATATAAATATAAAACAATAACATGATAAAGTAACAATAGTTATATTATTGCATCACAACAAATACATCATAAAATAAAATGATTAAATTGTTGGGTAACTCAGATATCAATCCTGAGTAAAACGAATAAATTATCAGGTAATACAATTACAAATAGAAGTAACGATTATTTCAATATAAAGTGAATACTATTTAAATTTCAACTAAAACAAATTTCGGAATTACTCAAATGGGCACAATAAAGGCATGCAAAGCAGACAAAATCAGATAAATTTGAAAAATTGCGGTAGGTAAAGGTCCGCAAAGAGGCAGAAATAGTATAACTTTGTGGCTGTTTGCTGCGCAACAGATACGAACAGCCGCAGCAGAGAGGTAGAACAACAGCGCAAACAGTGAGGTAAGATGATAAAGAGATACAGCAACAAACACTACAGGTACGGCGCAGTGCGCGGAGTACTGATTTCGGACCGCGAAAACCTGATACACCTGCCCGATTACGAAAGACGGGAGCAGATTTTCCTCGATTCGATCCATCAGATAGATGCTATGTTGGTGCAAAAGAGCTACAGCAAGTCTGCCGGCATGTTCAAAGCCCGCAAAATAAGGGCGGAGATCTACCAATTGTGCCCGCTCATCAGCCACAAACTGGTACTGCTGGCCAAATCGATGGGCAAAACGCACCTGTTGGCCGACGTGGAGTGCCCAATCTGGAAGCTGAAGCGGATGCGCGTGATCATGTTGCAGGCGCATTGCACCAAGGTGCACGAGCGGGGTATGAAGTATCTCGAAGAGGCAGCGGCCTTTACCCTGCAGCGCGAAGAGCTCGACCGGCTGAAGGAGCTTTCGGACCAGTTGCTCGATGGGAGCATCGCCTTCCGGCTACGGCAATCGACCGACCGCAACGAAACTTCTCTCTTGCTGAAGCTTTTCGAAAAGGCTGATGCGGCACTGGAGGATTTGTTCGAAATATTTGAGCTGATGCAGCTGAGCGGAGAAAACACATCGCTCTACAAAACACTGATGAGAGAGCGGTATATAACCAAATACCACACCCGAAGAATAGCGCTGAAGGGGAACGTGGTGTGTGCCAACACCGGAGAGCCGCTCCCGAATGCCCGATGGGCCATCTATGCCATCGACAGTGAGGGAAACCGGGTGCAGGAGAAGCCGCTGAAGCAGCGTCGCACGGCCCCAAAGGGCGGATTTGTGGTGCAAAACCTGGCCAAAGGCTTGTACGAACTGGAGGTGCGCAAATTCGGGTATCTGCCGCTAAAGCAATCTTTTCTGGTGCAGGCCCGACAGACGACACAACTCCCGATACAGCTTATGCCGGAGTAGCAGGGAGGCAAGCGCAATCGCGGTTTTTCGTTATAATTTAAAAAATTACCCACCTCTATTGCCCGGATTTCCTTAATAATCCATTATTTCGACAAAAGCACCCTCATTTTCCCCTCTACATAAGAATCAAATCGAATATCTGTCCATTATATTTGCAAAAATGACCGGACAGAAGCAGCTTGTTTCATCCCCGAACAAACAGCTCGATTCGATTCATTTTGCAAGAAGAAAAACACAACCTGTTGCAAGAAGAAAAACAGATTTCACTCGTTCTTTCACTTATCAGCATCTCAACTACCTTTTGCGATTTTTTTTCGCCGTGATGAAGGCCTCGCCGGGTTTTCATCTCTGCACAACCCATATATTAACCCTTACAAAAACCCCTTACCCTAATGAACAACAACAAAACCCCTGAAACAAACGAGATGACACGTCGCGCTGCAATCAAGAAAATCGGATATGCTGCCGCAACTACTTCCATGATGATGATTCTTTTAAACTCACAATCGGCCCGGGCAACTTCTGTCAATACAGGACCCTCAGCACCTACCACCAATACGAATGGTGGCGGTACCAGCCCTGTGAACTGGAACGACTAACCCTCGCCCGGCCCCCTGTAAACTTATTGAAAAATGAGGCGTGGGAGTCTGTTTTTTTCGAAAAACAGGCTCTCCGCCCCGTTGTGCCCTTACTTCTTAACGTTGCCAGGCATTGGGGTGATATTCTTATTCAAACGCTGCCAGGCCTTAGGGCGCTGGCAGGTTGGTGCGCTCTCGTATTGGGTATAAGTATACCCAAAGCCAGAACTACAAATAATTCCTTAAATCGGGAATCGGGGAAGAAGCTGCACTCTGAAGGATTCCTGAAACCCGAATACCGTTTTCGCGTTCCAGTTTCTGATGTGCAGTACGCGAAATCATACGATTTGAAACAACAAAAGCTTTTTCTACAAGAACCCCAGCGCCTACACCGCCAAATAAGGATAGTAATTCTCGGTATTCCATCCGCTCTTTTTTCATATAAGCCAACTGCTCAAACGCGTGTTCCAGATCACTGCCTTTGAGTTCTACCAAAATAATCCAACGCTTGTTGCTTTTTCTCAAAAGAAACAAGCCATCACATTTGGGCAGTTTGTCTCGACAAACACCACCATCCACCACTATAGCCAGAGCTTCTTCGCCTGATTTAGGGCGAAGAATAATCTTTCTTCCATTTTCCTCAAAAGAGAGTCTGCCATCGCATAATTTGGTTGGATTCGAACGACTTAGACAAACACAAGATTCGTATTTTCCGACATTAATCATGACTTTGACTATTAAATTGAATATCCCTCATTCTATCGTACAACAAAGAAAGCTCGTTGAAAGGGTGAATCAATTTATCATCCAACAGCTCCACCTCCTGATCCATCAGCGATAAGAATCCCGAATCGCTGATATAATAAGCTGCAACATCCTGTGGAGACAATGGCATAATATTATTTATTTCCCGATCATCAATGGTAAGGCCTGCAATATGAAATCTCTGCAAATGATTGTTGACCGACTCAATAATGTACGGACTATGTGTGGTGAGAATAAATTGTGTATTTGTAAATACAGACATTAAATCGCCAACAACCCGGCCTTGCCAGTGCGGATGCAGATGCAAATCAATCTCGTCGATAAGCACAATGGCCGGAGATTCGAGCGGATTGACCAGCTGCGGATTGGCCAATGCCATTCGGGCAGCCAGATCAATGACCAACGACATCAATGTTTTATAGCCATCGCTCAGCAAAGTAATATCGAGCGTTTCACCGTCTTTCTTTACCACAAAGCGAAGGGGATTGAGCTCAATATGTGGCTCCGAAACATCCGGAAACATCTTTGTTATCGCATTTCTAACGGCCTCCAACTCCGGCAGTTTGTACTCAAAACTTTTCAGCTCTTTCTGCATTCGCTGCTCTTCGTTCTCCTTGTTGTAGAACCAAACAAAAGATGATTTAAAACGACTCACCGAATTCAACGCATTCTCAAGCGCCTCAAAACGCTGATGGCTTTTCGGAAAGCCTTTGCGGCTGAGCGGAAGTTCCAGAAGTGCTCTGCTAACACCGTAGTACGAAAACACTGGAAGCAGAAAGGGAGCTCCTTCGTTAAACGGATTAATAATCTGCTTATCCAGATAATCTTTCAGACTGAGCAGACCTACACCGGCCGGAATTTCTTCCGAAGTTTTCCGGCTTTTATCTCTTCGGTCGGTTCTATCCCATATTACCCCATCGGTTGACTCCACCCGTATTCGGGTATAGGCAGAATATTGATTATTAACCTGTCGTAGATCGGTTTTCCGGAAGGACAAACCAGACACTTTGGGCAGGTGAGTAAGCAAGGCACCCAAACCAATAGACATGGCGTCCAAAATAGTTGTTTTACCCGAGCCATTCTCTCCAACCAGCAGCGTCAATCTACGCCCCGGTTCTATCACATTGTGCTCTTTTGATCTGAAATTATCTATAATCAGCTTCTTAATATGCATACGATAGTTTTTTGTAGCTTATTTATACACAAAAATACAGAGAATATTTTTATTGAGCTATTTTTTACTGCATAAGTTTTCTTCCGTTGGGCGCATCCTTCAATTATGGCAAAATATTAACCCTTCAACCTTTTTAATAAAAAAACACCATTGAATAAAAAAATGTTATTATATTTGCCGCATATTATCTATCTGATTCTTTGACATTATCTAATCCATTCTTACAACGCTGCCGGGCCTTGAGGCGCTGGCAGGCATGTGGATATACGGGTGAAATGAACGACAACGTATTATTTTTTTTCAACCTAATCATAATTATTTAAATCTTTCAATTTATGAAAACACCTACATTGAAACGGAGGCTGAAGCTTGCTTTCAGCGCAGCAACTATGCTGTTAAGCGCAGGTACTCTGAGCGCAGGCACTATCACAGTAAACAACGGAGCTGTGGTAGCAGGCTCAAACTACAACACCATTCAGGCGGCTTACGATTACATCAAAGGACTGGGCACAATCGCCGAATCTTACGACATTGTGATACAAGACACTTACGCCGGAGAGAGCACCTACCCTATTTCGCTTACGGCTATTGCCGGTGCCAGTGCCAGCAACACCATTACCATCAAACCTGCCAGCGGCAAAAACATCACCATTGCCTGCCCAAACAAAACAACAGTGGTGACAACTGTCAATACCACTGCATCAACTGCCCTGACAGTGCCGGATGCATCGAACATCACTTCCGGAATGACTATTTGTGGCTCTGGTGCGGCTTCGGCTTTTCAAACCGTATCTACCGTAACGGGTAACGATCTTACTTTTAGCGCTGCCCTGACAGCTGCGACAACCCCTACCCTGTTTATCGGTACTGCGGGCACGCAAACCATCGTTTTTGATGGCGCACAGTTTGTGACTATCGACGGGGTGGCCAGAACGGGCGCCACCACCCTTACCATTCAAAACCCAAACAACATTGCGGCCCAAACGATTCTCTTCAAAGGGGGTGCATCCAACAACAAGGTGCGCAATTGCTTTATCAAAGGGGCCAACATGACGGGCAAATCGACCACCGACTCCAACACCGGTACCATTTGCATGGAAGGTGCTACCAATGGCAATACGATCGAAAACAACGATGTGTGCAATGCCAGCACAGATTATCTGCCTACGACAGCGGTTTTGCTCAACAACTCGTCTGCTTCGGCCAGCGAGTACAACACCATTCAAAACAACAACATCTACAACTCTTTTTGCACCAGCAAATCGGTTTATGCCACTGCGGCTTGTGTGAGCATGGCCGGCACAACCGCCAACGCCCGCATTCTGAACAACAATATCTATTGGACAATCAACCCCACCTCGCCTGCCAACAAAGACTTCTCTGCCATTTTTCAAAATGCATCTACCACGGCTACCGAGTGCCGGGTTGAGGGTAATGTAGTGGGTGGTGATGGCTCTACAGATGCCCTGGCTGTCTTTACGACTAACAGCACATTCAACGGCATTAATGTTTGCTCAAACAGCACGGTAAAAAACAATGTTGTAAAAAATATGAATGTGACAATCACAGTCGCAAAAAATTATATGGGCTTTAGCATAACGGATGTTGCAAGTGGTTTAACGGATGTAAATGCGTTTAGCGGTAATACGGTATCCGGCATTACATCTAACTGCACGGGGGGCGCATACAACCTGATGGGCATCTATTTCTGGACCGGCACCAACACCAAGACCCGAAACATTGCCAACAATACAATATACAACCTCACATCGCTGGGGGCTCAACCCAATGCCAGAGGGATTGGTTATTCCGGAACAACTGCCACTCAGCTGTATAGCTACACCGGAAACAGAATATACAATATTACCGCCGGCACAGCTGATGGCACTCCTACTTCAACTGCAATATATGTTTTTGGATTGGATATGACAAACAATGCCAATATTGTAGAAAAAAACCAGATTTACAACCTCAAAACAATTAGCACAAATGCCACCGCGTCTTATGTTTATGGTATTCGTGTAACCGGTGGTAACACGACCGGCACATACATTCAAAACAACATTGTTGCATTGGGAGTAGGCCTGACATCGAATCACCCGATTTATGGTATTTTGCAAAACAACGCTACGGCTACCGACAACAAATTCTTCATCTACCACAACAGCGTATATATTGGCGGTGAGTCTTCGGCAACAACCGGCAACAAAAATTCATTTGCTTTTGCCAACGTCACCGCAAATCCTCCGGCTACACTGGATGTGCGCAACAACATCTTTGTGAATCAACGTGTCATTAAATCGACCGAATTTCACTATGCTATCGGATGCAAAGCGGCAAATACAATAACTACTTGTACCAAAAATTTGTATCAGTACGCAACGAACACGTCTGCTGCCAAAAATGCAGTCGGAACAGGCTTAACCGCAGCAGGCACCGGAACTGTCACTGCATCGTATGCCGATGTAACCACCTGGAGCAATGCCAGAACTACTGCCTCCGCCTCTGCCGACGAAAGTATCGACAATCTGGCTCCGGGCTTTACTGATGCTACTGCTGCAACGCCCAACCTGCACATCACTTCTTCCAGCTCACCGGCTAACGGATCGGGCGACAAAGGTGTGGCACTGGAGAGCGATATCGAGGGCTTGTTACGTTCCGATTATACGCCAAGCGATCTGGGTGCTTACGTAATTGCCGGCACTACGGCCATCGGCTCTGCTCCGCAAAAGGGTTTGTGTGTATATGCTGCCAACAAAGCGGTGGTGTTCGAAAATCTGAACGGACAGACTGCCAGCTTCTTCTCTTCTACCGGCCAGCTGATTAAAACTGTGGTATTGACTTCCGACAAGGTGGCTGTGCCTTGCGCCGCCGGCTTCTACGTGGTGAATGCTGCTGCACAAACTGTTAAGGTATTGGTGAAATAATGTATTGATACACCTTTTTTTACGTTGCCGGTGTGCTGCGAAGTGAAGCTGGTTTCGGATGAGATTCCTCACTGCGTTCGGAATGACGTCGGCCTTGTCTATATAAAAAAAAGGGGATAAAAAAAGAGAAAGAGTAGTGGCGATGCCGCTGCTCTTTCTCTTTTTTTTTATTTAAACGCTGCCAGGCCTTGGGGCGCTGGCAGGTTTGGGCGCTCTCGAATTGGGTATAAGTAATACGTTTTGATTGGGCCAAAACATCGGATTCGAACTGGCAAACCACACCTCTTCTTATTTATGGAGGACATCCGAAACAAGCAAACCTGCCACGCCTTTTTTAAACGCTGCCAGGCCTTAGGGCGCTGGCAGGTTGGTGCGCTCTCGAATTGGGTATAAGTAATGGGGGTTGATTGGGCCAAGACTTTTTTTAAAACGCTGCCAGGCCAAAGGCGCTGGCAGGTTGGTGCGCTCTCGAATTGGGTATAAGTAATGGGGGTTGATTGGGCCAAGACTTTTTTTTCGAATTGGCACACTACGTCTCTTATTATTTATGGAGGACATCCTAAACAAGCAAACCTGCCACGCCTTTTTTAAACGCTGGCAGGCCTAAGGGCGCTGGCAGGTTGGTGCGCTCTCGAATTGGGTATAAGCAATAAGCTTGGATTGTGCCAAAACATTGGATTCGAACTAGCACTCCACGTCTCTTATTATTTATGGAGAACGGCCTAAACCAGCAAACCTGCCAGCGCCCCAAGGCCTGGCAGCGTTTAAATAGCCGAAAGCGTTTAAATAGCCGAAAGCGTTTAAATTAAATTGGAGCGACAGCATTTTTTTAATCGATCACCTAAACCCGCGATGCCCACAAACCAACTCGTCCAACCCGCCAAACCACGACAACGCCGTCGCACGTTGCAATAGCGTCTCCTTCCCGCTAACAAAAGTATGATACGACGACCAAGGATATTCGTCTGCCTGGTCGCAAAACCCGTGGCGAACGGGGTTTTGGTGTATGTAGAGTACTGCTTTTTTCAAATATCGGATTTCATCTATCTCTTTTCGGTTAAACGGACGCTCAAAAAGTGTGCCGTGTCGTTTAGTCCTCACATTCAAATATTTCGAGTAGGCATTAAACAGATGCGAAAAATGACGCGAGGGGTCGGGCTTCTTGCGCGTCGGTTCAACCACCCCTTCGGCGGAAATGGTCTCCCATTTTACCTGTTCAAACAGTTCCGGCGTCATACCAACGTCGGTAACAGCATGTTTATACACTACATCCTCCCGTATGCGGACCAATACATGAAAATGGTTGGGCATAAGTACCCAGGCAAAAGTATCGGCAATGGGGTGGATGTACCTGACGTACAACGACAGGAAATGCTGGTAATCGTCTTCTTTGTAAAACAGGTTTACGCTGTTTATCCCTCTGTTGTAGATGTGGTAATACTTACCTCCTGCTAGCTTTTCATTGGTATGCATGATGACATGGGTGTTTGATGGGTCGCTAAATACATGGATATAACGAGGATGGGGATGGGATAGTATATTTTTGTTGGGGTTTTTTGGACGATTTTTTAAATGATTTTTAAACGCTGCCAGGCCTTGGGGCACTGGCAGGATTGTGCGCTCTCGTATTGGGTATAAGTAATTGGCTTTGATTGGGCCAGAACTTTTTTTTAAACGGCAAACCACGCCTCTTCTTATTTATGGAGAACGTCATAAACCATCAAACCTGCCAGCGCCTTTGGCCTGGCAGCGTATAAATGGCCCGGCAACGTTTAAAATCACCCCCCGATTATCACCCCTCCCCAAAATTTCCCCTCCCCAAACACCACAATTTCAAATTATTATCCTTATATTTGCGAATTAAAATCTATATAAACAAATTCACACACTCAATTTCACCCCATGACGAACGTTTTTTCATCCTTTTTGAACTATTTTCGGGGGTAATCTATTATTTATTTCACGTTCTTTGTCTATCTAAATAAAATATATCTATTTCATGACTATTTAATACATCAATCTATAACACACTTCTATCTATGCATAACAAAATCAATCTGCCGAATACAGATATCACACATCTGCTTTTCGACTCAATCGACCCCAACACAACTCTTTTTCTATTTATCTGAAAAACAATCAATTAATAAATAACACAAACTCACTTATTTTATGAAAACACCTACTCTTAAATGGAGGCGCAGGTTGACACTGGGCCTGGTAGTAATGATGATGATGTGCGCCTCGCTGGCCTCAGCGCAGACGATCATCCAGGTGGGGGCTTCCCAAACCTACACCACCATTCAGGCCGCGTATAACACGGGTATTCCTACTGACATTACATCATCCGGAGCATACATTATTCAATTGGAAAGTGATTATGCCCCTGAGGGAGAAACTTATCCCATTACACTGGGAGCCAAAACTGGGTCAAGTGAAACGAATACGATTACAATTCGTCCGGCAACAGACGTAAGTAAAATTATCGCCAATCCGGCATCTGCTACCGTTAACAAAACCATAGTTTTCGATGGTGCAAGTTATGTTACAATAGATGGTGTGGCACGGACTGGAGCCACCACGCTTACCATTCAAAACCCGAATAGTGTAGCAGCGCATACCATCTTTTTTACTAATACTGCCACCAATAACAAGGTGAAAAATTGTATTATAAAAGGTAGTTCTACTACAAAAAGCCCGGGTACGCTCAACAATGCGGTCATTTACTTTGATGCGCAAGCCAATAATGGCAATACAATAGAATACAATAACATTTGTGATATTAGTGGCTCTCCTATGCCAGTTACAATGATTTTGGTCAATAGCACAACATCAGGTGCATCTGACTATAATACCATTCAATATAACAATATTTACAACTACAACTACTCATCTACGTCTGCTAACGGAGTACCTGCTGCAGTACATGTATTAGGCAATAATTCGAATGTAAATATTCTGAATAACCGGATATATTGGACTGCAAACCCAGCGGCTACTACTGCCAATTTATGGGGCATTTATTTTGAAGATACATCTATTGGTGCAAAAAGCAGAGTAGAAGATAATGATTTCGGCGGTTTGAATGAAGATGGGGCATCGACCGTTACATTAACTATAACCGACAAAACATTTGTAGCCATTAAAATTAATGCAAATGCCACATTAAAAAGAAACATTTTCAGAAATACCAATCTGGCTGTTTCCCCTTCAAGTATTACCGCTGTATTTGGTGCCATATATCTAAATGCAACACTCGGCACTGACCTTGGTGCTACAGACAATTTGAACACAATAGAAGGTAATACAATATCTAATTTCAATCAAATTAGCAGTGTAAACAGAGAACCCAATTATGCGTTAATAACTTTAAAAGGCGGTCCAACTTCTGTATCCCGCACATTTAAAAACAATATAATCTCCGACCTTTATGGGGTTGCTAACGGCACCACTAAAGGCGAATGTTTTGTTAGACTCGTTCAGGTAACCGGAACAACTGCGGCTTCTGGTCAATGGCATTTCATAGGCAACAAAATGTACAACATCGTATCCGGTGATGGTACTGCTGGAACAGACAGGAAACAGTTAATACTGGGGCTGGACTTACTCGCTAACACCGGAATAGTTGAAAAGAATGAATTTTACAACTTACGACCTAGAACAACATCCGGACTTTCATCTTATGCTTTTGCCATAAGAGTTTCAGGAGGCAATACCACTGGAACAACTATACGCAACAATGTCATTACCTTAGGAAATGATGTTACTCATTCATGCAGTTTGTATGGAATTTATCAAAATGCAGCAACCGCAACAACAGATAATTTTTATTGTTATAACAACAGTGTATATATTGGAGGTACAGCAACAGAAGGTACAACTAAGACAGGCAATACATTTCCTTTCTACCGAACAGGGGTTGTGCCTGTATCAGACGTTCGTAACAACATTTTTGCAAATCAACGAACAAATGGTACTGGTAGATCAGGGATTCACTGCGCAATAAGTGTGGCTGCAGCGACAAACTTAGCTACTTGCGACAAAAATGTTTATCAATTCACAGGGAGCTCCTTTGGAGCACTTGGTACAACAGGGACATATGCTAACTTAGGAGCATGGCAATCAGCATCTGGCAAAGATGGATCGAGTGTTGTTTCAAGCCCAAGTTTTGTGGCACCAACCACCCACAATTTAAAAATTACAACCAACAGTTCACCGGCATTTCATACTGGCGATTATATCAGCATGGATGATTTTGAAAGCACAACCCGCATAGAATATAGCGGAAAGATGGATATAGGTGCATACGTAATTCCGGTTGCTTCATCTATCACTATTGATAGTAAAACGGTACCCACAAATGGTACATATATTGCTAATCAAAACCTCGATTTTACTGTTACATACAGTAAATCGGTAACCGTATCCGGCGGCACACCATACATACCTGTTACATTAAGCAATTCTACTGTAGTGAATGCAGCTTATATAAGTGGAAGTGGTACGGGCATACTTACGTTCCGATACACAGTTGGGGCAAATGTTACATCGACAGGTATCTCAATGGGCGATATCAACCTCAATGGGGCAACCATTGTAAACGGCTCAGACAATGCGCCCCTTATAACCAACCAAGCATTGGCAAGTGTAAATCTCGATGGTAACTATGGCACTTCGGTGACAGGAGTGGCGACACCTGTTTCATCTTCTAATACTCAATCTACTATCACCTATTGGACAAATGCGGTACTCGACTACATAGTCACTTTCGGTGAGGCAGTCAATGTAACCGGCACTCCGAGAATTCCTATCACACTTACCGGTGGGGCTACGGTGTATGCCAACTACTATGGTGGCACCGGTACTGCTTCATTAACCTTCCGCTACGTGGTAGGTTCATCAGATGCCCCAGGTACCATTGCAACTGGAAGTACGATAGATTTGAATAGTGGTACTATCAAGACAGGTTCAAACCTGAATGCGGTTCTGACATTGAATAACTTAACGCCAACCGGCAAAACATTGAAGATTGATGATGTTCAAAACTCAGCTGCTGAGCGAAGATGGCTAACATATACTGCACCAACCAGCGGTACTTATGGTATTGGTCAGAACATTGACATACTTGTTTCTGTTGAATCTTCTACAGCAGCAAATAATAATGGATCAGCACAATTAGTAAATTTCTCCTTTACAGCAGGTGTTAACGCACCTTACATACCGCTCACATTAGATAATGGAACAATAGTTAAAGCTTATTGTACGGCTCCCGGAACAATTGCTTATGGTGTGAAGAAAACATTTCGTTACACCATCGTATCGGGTGATGTTGATCTTAATGGTGTAGTTATTGGAAATATCGAACTTAACGGTAGTACAATAAACTATAATTCAGGATCTTATCAAATGGGCCAAACTGTTAGCTTTGCTTCGGCTCCCGTTGTAAAAATTGCGAATGGAACTTTACCTACAGTTAGTGTACCTACTACACCATCTGTTACTTATGGTATTGGTCAAACTATCAAGTTTAAAGCTGCTTATTCCGAAGTTGTAAATGTTACTGGTACTCCTTATATTTCTATCGTGGTCGGCTCTACTACTAAAAATGCAACTTATCTCAGTGGAAGTGGCACTACAGATATTATATTTGGATATACTGTTGCTTCGGGCGATGAAGATGCTGACGGTATTACTATTACAAGTCAGGATATTACACTAAACAGCGGAACAATGAAAAACGGTTTGGATGTTGATGTATATCCGGCTATTGGTGCAACTCTAACCGGTACAGCTATAGTGGCTAACGTAGAAATGCCATATGTTACATCAGTTGCTTATCCTGCTGATGGTACGTATGGATTAAATGCAAATCTGGATATATATGTAACCTTTAATAAACCTGTAACGGTAACAGGTACACCATATTTCCCATTAGACCCTATGAATAGTACTTGGAGTAATGCATGGTATCAAGGCAGCAATGCAGATAACACAGTATTGAAATTTAGATATACTGTTACTGCGGGTGTGGTTAATGCTACAGGTGTTAGGATTGGCAATCTTATTGGATTAAACAGTGGCACAATTAAAGATGCAAGTAATAATGATGCGACTTTGTATAAGGGAAGTTTGGAGAGCTCATTGCCAAATGTAAAAATAGACGCAAATGAGGTTTACACCTGGACAGGTGAGACAAGCAACGATTGGAGCACATCAACAAACTGGGACAAAGGACTGCCAAAAACATTTAACAACGTAAGTATCCCCGCAGACAAAACTGTAAACGTTGACATCACCACCGCCGTGGCCAACAACCTGACCAACGCCGGCACGCTCACCATCAATGCAGCTCAGTCATTAACTCTGAGCGGAAATCTCATCAACAACGGAACAATGACCATCAACTCCGATGCCACAGGCAGCGGACAATTAAAAACAGATGCAGGAAAAACAGCCACTGGCAATGTCACCTACAACCGCTATATGGCAGGTAAGAAATTCCACCTGTTGTCAGCACCTGTTGAAGGACAAACCATTAGTGGTTTCCTCACAGGCAATGGCAACATATCTACAGGAACAACCACTACACCCGCAGCGACTTTCCGCGCCCTGGCAGATTACAACAACAGCACAAACGCCTGGAATGCTTACTTCAACGATGCCACAGCTGGAAATCTGACAGCAGGCACAGGCTACCTCGTACGTACCAGGGATGCAGTGGGTGGAACAGTCGCTATGACCGGAACACTCAAAACCTCAAACCTGACACTCGCGCTACCTATCAACTGGAGCTGTGTGGGTAACCCATTCACCTCAGCGATGGATATCAGCACTATCATGACTGGTATATCCGGCAAACTCAACCCTTCGTTTGCCAATATTTACATGTGGGAATACTCGGGCGCTACCGGATCTTATGTACCCTATACAACAGGTTCGCTTCAGGTAGGTCAGGCATTCTTTGTCCGCATGAACGCTGCTGACAACATCACACTGGCAAAAACGATGCAGTCTCCTGCCACAGGCACTGCCTTCCGCTCTGCCAGCGCAACCGACTGGACTCAGGTTAAACTCTCTGCCAGCGACGGCACCGACCAGTACAACACAGAAGTGAAGTTCAACGATGCAATGACCAAAGGTTTGGATGTTACTTTCGATGCCGGTCTCTTCCGGGCAAACAACGATTTCGCCATCTACACCAAGCTGCTCGAGGATAATGGCGTAGACTTCTGTCTGCAAGCCCTCCCCACCACAACGGATGCAATTCCCGTGGGTCTGGACTACACAGCAGGTGGCAACATCACCTTCACTGCTTCGTCATTCCCCGAGGGTTACAATGTAGTGCTCGAAGACCGCACAGCGAAAACATTCACCGATCTGAGCAATGCGACTGCAAGCTACACCGTGAATCTGCCGGAGAACACCGCAGGTACAGGACGCTTCTACCTCTATGCCAATCCAAACAAGATTACTACAGGATTGACCAACGACAGCAAAGCCTCTAACCTGGTAGCATACCTGTCGAATGGCAACCTCTACATCCGTGGCGAAGTGAGCAGCAATGCTGTGGCAACCATCTACGATGTGACCGGCAAAGCGATACTGAATGCAAAACTGAATGCAGGCAATAGCAACATCATTCCTTTCACTGCAGGTGCTGGAATATATGTGGTGAATGTGGACGGTCAACAATTAAAAATTAAGAATTAAGAATCGTCAATGCATAATTCATAATGCATAATTCATAATTGCGACAAGCGGCGATTGGACGCTGATAAAAAAAGAGAAAGAGTAAAGGCGTGGCCTTTACTCTTTCTCTTTTTTTTATCCCCTTTTTATATAGACAAAGCCGCCGTCATTCCGAACGAAGTGAGGAATCCCTTTAAATTAATGCATAAATCGTAATGCACAATTCATAATTGCAACAAGCGACGTATTCCATCAGCAACCACCGGGATGCGCACCAAGCTCCGCAACCCCTCCATTTATTTACATCATATACCCCGTTCCATAAAAAAAGAGCGTGTAAAAGACGTAAAAATCAAGATATCTTTGTCACGATATTTAAATTGTGCATGAAAGGAAGCGTCGTAACACCAAATCAACGACTGCAATCCGCCTAATCATTTTTAATTATTCATTTTAACAATTAATTAAACAAATGCCCATAAGGGTTTCAGGTACTGTAAGTGTCATAACTTTAAGGCCGACTTCAATCAGGCCAACACACAACAAATAAACAACCTTAAAAAACAACAAACGCATGAAAAAATTAGTCTCTCTCAAAAAAGCAACACTGCTTTGCGCCGCTTTATCAGCCGGCATCACCAGCCAGCTTATGGCACAGGTAACCCTCTCCTACCCCGATGCCACTCCGGCGGCTACGTTTACCACCATCCAGTTGGCCTACAACGCCATCGACTTTGCAGCGCATCCGGGTGCCCATACCATCACCATCGATGGCACTTATGCCTCGTCGGCCGAAACATTCCCCATCACACTCGGGGCAAAAACCGGCGCAGATGCCACCAACACCGTAACCATCAAACCGGCCACCGGGGCTAAAGTGACCATTGGCAACAGCAATAGCACCAGCATTTTCACCAATGTAGGAACCCTAACCACATCGGGCGTACTCACCGTGGCACAGTCCACCGCAAACATTGCGACCGGCATGACCGTATATGGCTATGGTCCGTTTTCAGGCTCAGCGGCCCACCCTACCGTGTCATCGTTTGATGCCACCACCATCACTTGTAGTCGCAACATGTCCACCGCACAAACAGGGGCCACCATCTATGTAGGTACTCCCAATACAAAGACTATCCTTATCGACGGCGGCGACTACATCACCATCGATGGCGTGTCGCGCACCGATGCCAGCACGGGATTAACCATCCAAAATCCGAACTCGATACAGGCTTCCACCATCTGGATAGATGCTAGCTCGAGCTACAATACCATCAAAAACTGCTTCATCAAGGGAGCCAATGTGAGTGGTATGGCATACAACAATGGCGGTTGCGGACAAATCATGTTTTACAACGGAAACAATGATTTCAACACCATAACCAACAATGATATTTGCGACATGGACGGGTTGCCGATGCCAATATGTATGGTCATGATGGCCTACGGTGGTAGTTCTTCAAACAACGACAATACCATTTCGAATAATAATATTTACAACATAGGCAACGGCACATCACCCAACGGGAATGTCCAGGTATTTGGATTTTCGAGTACAAACAATACGAACTCATTTAACAACAGCATTTTAAATAATCGCATCTACTGGACAAAAACGGCTGAATTCAGAACCAATCCCTATATTTTTGGCATGGGCGGAGGTTACAATGGTCTGGGCAACCGCATAGAAGGAAATACAATTGGCTGGCAAGCCGATGGTGTAACTCCGGCTGAATTAACAGCACCATTGAATACGGCTGCTACTTTCTACGGCTCAAATGTAAAAAACTGTACCTTCAAAAACAATGTGATTGGTGGTATCAACTGGGCTTCGAAAGTTTTTGTAGGCTTTCAAATATTTGCACACAACACCTCTACCCCCAATGCCGATAGCGTTTGCTACGGCAATCAGGTAAAAGACATTAATGTCAATTCATCCGTCAGTGGTGCTAACTTCTACGGCATCATGATTTCGGCTTCTTCTCCATTTACGTTCAACATTAAAAACAACATCGTAAAAAATGTAACCGTAAGTTCTCCTACTGCCGGCAACACCTGCACATTGAATGGTATATTGAACAACTTTGGCGCTCCTACTACTTTGTATAACGTTAATTGCATCGGCAATGAAGTATCGAACCTCACAGCAGGAAATGAAGGATCGAGTGCTGCGAACTCCATTATCGGATTTGTAAATGGGGGTGCAGTATCAACGGTGGAGAAAAATCTGATTTACAACCTCAACACGAAGAGCACCGGTACCGGCTCGGTCATCAAAGGTCTTCGTTTTGCATTGAGTAATGCGAATGGTGCAAATATTCAGAACAATATTGTTCGGTTGGGTACAGATGTTAGCTCAGATGCTGAAATACACGCCATTTTCCACGAAGCGACCTCCAACGACAGTCACACTTTCAAATTCCTACACAATACTGTATACATAGGTGGAACTTCTGCTACAAAAAACACGCATATCTTCACCCACACAGGAGCACTGAAGAGTGTGGTAACTCTTAAAAACAACATTTTTAGCAATGTGCGCACAGGCGGTGCAGCGGTAAATGAGATTTACAATCTGGTTACAAATTCAGATATTGCCACCACGGATTATAATTTGTATCAATACAACGGTCAGTTTGCTTATACTTTAACAACTCCTGTCGCAACTGCTTTCACCACACTAAACGATTGGAATTCAGGAAGAATACTCGCCTCACCGGCTGCATTATCTGAAGATATGAATAGCAAAGATCAAAAAGATCCGCTCTTCACCGATGCGTTGGCTTCTATACCCAACCTGCACGTGGGCAAAACCTCTCCGGCCAATGCCGCAGGCGATGCGACAATTGTGGTGGCCGACGACTTCGAAGGCATGGTACGTGCCGACTACTCTCCATCCGACCTGGGAGCTTATGTGATTGGTACCTCTACCGCTATCGACGGTATGCCTGCTGCCACTACTCAATCGGTATATGCTGCCAACGGCAGAATCATCTTCAGCAAACTGAATGGCCAAACTGCAAGAATCTCCGCTGTGTCGGGTCAACTTATCAAATCGGTAGTTATCGCTTCCGACAATGCGTCTGTTGCTCTCCCCAAAGGACTCTACATCGTACAGGTAGCGGGCAAAACTGTGAAAGTGGCGGTGAAATAATATTTACTGAAACGACGGGATGGTGCCCCCGGGTTATCATCCCGTCTCTTTTTTTTTCCATTCAATAAAACAACTACAACACTCAGATTCAGGACTCACACTTTCCGAATCTATAAAACAACTAAGTATGAAAAATATTCGATTAATCAAAAAAACGGTCTGGCTCGTGGCGGTGATGCTGGGGGGAGTGATGGGGACGGGTAATGCCCAGGTCTCTCTTTACAAAGACGGCGTAATACAGGGCACAAAAGGTCAATATGCGACTATTGCAGATGCGTTGGGTACTTCTAATGCGAATGTGCCTTTCGCCTCTGGCGGCACAAGAACTTATGTGATTGAATTGGAAAGTAATTACACAGGCGAAGCAAGTTATCCATTAAATTTAACGAATGTAACAAACTCAAGTGCAACCAATACCATTACCATTCGTCCGGCAGTGGGAGCTAAAGTGACGATTGGGGTACCAAATCAGACGGTGATTGCAACGGTTACAGGCTCAACGTTTACCAGTTCAACTACCAGTGTAAATCTGGGTAGTATTATTACTTCCGGAGATATCAATTATTTATCGGGCAATGTTACAGCGAGTGATATAAATATTACCACTACTTCAGGTTCTGCTTCAGCAACAATTACCAGTGGAACCCTTACAAATGGGACATATTATGTATCTGGTAATGCAAATATCCCGGCAAGAACAACTTTTACATATAGTGGAAGTACAACCATTACTTTAAGCGCAAATGCAACAGCTAACGCAACAGATGTAGTAAGCAAAGCAACACCGACAACAAACTCTTATGTTTCGGGTATTAGTACATATACTGGTGGTAGTGGTTTCCCTTTTTATAACATATCCGGCATTTCAGGTAATACAATCACCGTCCCTTCCGGAACTTTTACCGGCAATAGCAGTAACGGCAACAAATTGTATGTTGGTCCGGCGCAAACACAAGCTATCAATTTTAACGGTGCAAAATATATAACTATTGATGGAGTATCACGCACTGGAACAACCGGATTATCCATTGAAAATCCAAACTGTATATATGCTCAAACTATTTATTTTACAGGAGCTGCGCAATACAACACAATTCAAAACTGTATAATACGCGGAGCAAACCAAACCGGTGCATGGAATAGTGGTTATTGCGGAACAGTTTATATGAACGGATCTCACCACAATACAATCACACAAAATGACATTTGTGATATAGACAACAATAATATTCCTATGCCAATTGGTGCGGTTTGGTTTGTGGGTACGGGTACAAATTATGAGAACACACTATCATACAACAATATTTATAATGTATCAAACAATTATTCACCTAATGGGAATACAGCATTTATAAATTTCGGTAGCACCTATAATTCAGCCTCATACAACAATTACGTTCTCAACAATAAATTTTACTGGACCAAGGATGCTACTTTCAGAGCCACTTTTTATGCTCTGAGTATGGGTGGTAGTATGAATGGCATTGGAAATCGTTTTGAAAACAATACAATTGGTTGGAAAGGTGATGGAGTGACTCCAGCAAATATTTCCATTGGCACGAATAGCTTTTATGGAAGCACAGTGAAAAACTGTACATTCAAAAATAATACGATTGGTGGATTGAATATAAACGGAAAAACAGTAATTGGATTTCAGCTGTTTAACCACAATACATCTTCTCCTAATGCTGACGATATATGTTATGGAAATACAGTGAAAAATATTGCTGTGACAACACCTGCTACGAGTGCAGCCCTATATGGGATTTTATTTAGCGCTGTAACAAACCCATTTAATACCAATATCAAAAACAATATAATCGACAATCTGAGCATTACACCAAGCGCAAACAATTATACATGTACAGCTTATGGAATAGGCTACGACGGAAATTCAGGAACATATCCTTATGTTTTTTCAGGCAACACAATCAGCAATATCTATGCAGGATCATCTACTTCAACCGCTGTAAATATAATTTATGGTGTTCGACCGGGTTCAAATGCATCAACTATCGAAAAGAATCTGATTTTTAATTTGAGGGTTCAATCTGCGACAAATATCACGTCCGGAATTGTAAGAGGCATTCAACTTGCCAACGGAATAACAGCAGGTACAGTGATTAAAAATAATGTAGTCAGATTGGGAACTGATGTAAGTAATGATGCAGAAATTAGCTGTTTTTATCATTCAGCAGGCACTACAGCCAACACCTATAATTTCTATAATAACTCGTTCTATATCGGAGGCTCATTTACCAATGCTACAAAGAGTTCATATATTTACTATAGAACTATCAGCAATGGATCTGGTGTAATATCATTGCAGAATAACATCTTTAATAATGTACGTGGGGCAAGCACTACTGCTAATAATCAAATATATTACCTGGATAAAGCAGCAGATATTTTGGCTTCAGATCACAATCTCTACCAATATAACGGATTATTTGCTTATAGCAAAACCACACCAGCAACAACAAATTATGCGGCTTTGACAAACTGGACAACAACATACACAGGTTTAGAAACCGGCAGTGTAGACCAAACCGACCCCCTATTAGCCGCTCCAACCGCAGCCATACCCGATTTACACCTAACCAAAGGGAGTGCAGGTGCAACCACTAACCCGGCAGATGGAGTAGGTGTTGATTTATCTGCATCACCATCATCGGTAACAGACGACTATTATGGTACTACCCGAACTACCGCAACGAAACAAGACCTGGGAGCTATAGGATTGGATGTTGATAATTTCACCACCTACACAGGTATAGATAATGTATGGAATTCCGCGGGCAACTGGACAAACAGCATCCCCGCCTCCGGAAAAACAGCATACGTGCCAACAGGCAAAAGTGTAACCGTAGGCATCAACAACGGTAGTTGTACTGATCTATTGAATGCAGGAACCATCACGATTGGTGCATCAGACGCGCTTACAATTGCCGGCAACCTCACCAACAGTGCCGACTCCACCGGACTAATCATCCAATCGGACGCCACAGGCACAGGCCAGCTCAAAGTAACCGGTTCTGCTACAGGGCGGGTTAGCTTCTATCGCTACATGGCGGGCAAGAAATTCCACCTGCTTTCGGCTCCTGTAGAGGGACAAAGCATTACCCGATTCCTCACAAACCCGGCCAATGCCAATATTTCGACAGGAAATGACGGAACCAGCACCTTTAGAGGTCTGACCAACTACAACAACAGCGCAAATGCCTGGAATGCCTACTTTACGGAAGCCACAGCCAACAATCTGCTAACTGGCACTGGCTACCTAGTGCGCACCAAAGATGCAGTAGGAGGCACAGTAAAAACAACCGGAACCGTGAGAACAACAAGTTTGAATCTGACCGATTTGCCTCAGGACTGGAACTGCGTAGGTAATCCGTTTACCACAGCTATAGATATTGAAACTTTACGTACTGCGAATTCATCGCTATTTACGAATTTGTTTGGAAGCATCTATGTATGGGAGTATTTGGGAGATCCGTTAACCGGCCAATACAAACCCTACACCACCGGATCAATACAAGCAGGTCAGGCTTTCTTTGTCAGATTGAAGAATGCCAACACCACTTTCCCGATCACGACAGCTATGCAATCGGTAGCTACCGGCACACCTTTCCGCTCTGCTACCGCTACCGACTGGACCAATGTAACATTATCGGCCAGTAACCAAACAGACCAGTACAACACAGAAGTGAAGTTCAACGATGCCATGAGCAAAGGTATTGACTCGTACGATGCCGGCCTCTTCCGTGCCAACAAAGACTTCTCCATCTACACCCGTCTGCTCGATGGCAACACCACCGACATCTGTCTGCAAGCCCTCCCCACCACCATGGATGCTATTCCCGTGGGTCTGGACTACACAGCAGGTGGCAACATCACATTCACAGCATCGTCATTCCCCGAAGGGTATAATGTAGTGCTCGAAGACCGCGCAACCAAAACATTCACCGACCTGAGCAGTGCCACTGCCAGCTATACGGTAAATGTACCGGCTAACACCAAAGGCACAGGACGCTTCTACCTCTACGCCAATCCTGCCAAAATTAGCACCGGCGTAACCGGAGGCAGCAAAGCCTCTAACTTGGTAGCCTATCTGTCGAATGGTAACCTCTACATCCGTGGCGAAGTGAGCAGCAACGCAGTGGCTACGATCTACGATGTAACCGGCAAAGCGGTGAAAATTGCAAAACTGAACGCGGGCAGTAGCAACATCATTCCTTTCGCTGCCGGTGCTGGCATCTATGTGGTGAATGTGGACGGTCAACAATTAAAAATTAAGAATTAATAATTAATAATTGAGATTCCTCACTGCGTTCGGAATGACGACGTCGTTCGTTGAACAAGAGGGGATAAAAAAAGAGAAAGAGTAGCGGCGTCGCCGCTACTCTTTCTCTTTTTTTATCCCCTCTTTATATATAGACCAGGCCGCCGTCATTCCGACTGTAAGGAGGAATCCCATCCAAAACCAGCCACTCTCCGCACCTCACCCGTTAATTATTAATTTTTAATTATTAATTATTAATTGCCTTTCCCGTCATTCCGACTGTAAGGAGGAATCTCATCAGAAACCAGCCACTCTCCGCACCACACCCGTTAATTATTAATTTTTAATTATTAATTGCCTGTGCCGTCTCAATTCACCGCCAACGCACTACAATAATTTACAAAAGATACACCATTTATAAAAAAAAGATAAGGAGATTAAGACATATAAACCGTATTTTTGTGGCATATAATTTTTATTACACACTTAATCATTTAAATTATTATTATGCAACACACACTTTACAATTGCCACAACCTCGGGTGTGACAAACAGGATCGCTATGCCATCCTGCGGGGAAATTTTGTCAGAAAAGCAGCATTGTTGACTCTTTTATTGGGAGCCATATCCGGAAATGCAAGAGCAGAGCAAATACTAAAAGTAGGTAGCGAAGCCGATAGTATCGCCGGTACATGCCAGCACAAAACCATCAAATACGCCTACGCCGGCATCGCCACACCACTCACCGAGGCCTGCGTTATTGAGCTGCAAAGCAGCTACGACCCTACCAAAGAGAGCTATCCGATTACATTCACGGCAAAAGATGGCGCCAGTGCCAGCAATACCATTACAATAAGACCGGCAACGGGTGCAAAAATCACGCTGAGTAATCCTTTAGCGACAGTAGTAAAAACGGGACTTAGCACTACGGCAGTGGCAACTGTAGATGTATTGGATGCAACCGGAATTCAGGTAGGCCAGACTATATTTGGAACAGCAACCAACACCTCAGCTGCATTTCCCACAGTGACAGCCATAACCGGAAGTACAATTACGGCCGGAACAACTAACTTCTCCCCCAAAACCGGTGCCACATTGTGCTTTGGAACCCCGGGAACCAAAACCATCCGGTTTGCCGGTGCCAGCAATGTAATTATAGATGGTATTGTGAGAAACGATGCTTCTACCGGATTGACAATTCAGAATCCGAACAGCATTATTGCTAAAACAATCACCTTCGAAGGTGCGGACAACGGCAACATCATCAGAAACTGTACCATCAAAGGTGCAAATATATCCGGCGATGCCAATAACAACGGTGCCTGTGCTCAAATCCACTTCATGACCACCCATACCGGTAAAAACAATGTCATCGAAAACAACGATGTTTGCGATGTGGATGGTAGCATTATGCCTATCTCTATGTTTAGTTTTGCCAATGTAAGTGGTGGAGCCACAGATGCTTCTGTTTACAACACCGTACAAAACAACAACATCTACAATTTCAATGTAACCGCAACATCGCCGGCAGGTAATGTAGGCGCATTCAACTTCCCATCCAACTCATCGCCCAATGTATGGGTTCTGAACAACAAAATCTACTGGACTAAAACATTGGAGAATACAACAAACGATTTTTATGTATTCGGCTTCGGAAGCTCCTCGGCTGGTGCCGGAAGCAGAGTTGAAGGCAATGTGGTGGGTGGAACAGCATCTGACAACAGTGGGATCGCAAACTTCAACTTCAACAAAGCCACTTTCTCTGTATACAATGTGAACGACAATACCACACTGAAAAACAACACCGTAAAAAATCTGAATATTACAGCACCAACAGCTGCTTCTTTTTATGGAATACGCATTACGTCGAAATACCCGGCATCTGTTTTGGCCGCTGACGCCTGGAGTGGCAATACAGTAAAAGACATTACCATTTCTGCTCAATCGACCACAGCTCAGGCAGTTGGTTTTACCATTGGATCTGCCGCTACTCAATCTGCCCGCAATATCTCGAACAACGAAATTAGTGGTATCAACATAGCTTGTTCGACTCCCGGCACACAGGTGATTGTACGTGGTATTCAGGTAACAGGAACAGCATCTACAGCCTTGTGGAATTTTTCAGGCAACCGGGTTTTCAATCTCACTGCCGGAAACACGACCTCTACCAGCGCCAATACCATTATCGGACTGGATGTGATTGCCAATACGGCTGTTGTCGAAAAAAATCTTATTTATAATTTGAAACCGGTTACTGCCGCCACTACAAGAACAGGCGTATTATACGGATTCAGAATGACTGCCGGAAACACAACCGGATCAACCATCAAAAACAATGTTGTTTGTCTGGGATATGAGCTCTCCAATGACCTGGCCACACTTTATGCGATGGATCAGGCCGGTACACTTCCTGCAAACGCAATTGTGAAATATTACAACAACTCGGTATATGTAGGTGGAAACTCGGGAGATAATTCTGTAGGAAAATCCTACGCATTCTACTCGGCAGCGGGCGGAACAGCTGCAACAACCTACGATATCAAAAACAATATCTTTGTAAATCAGCGCGTAAACGGAGCTACACCAACAGCCACAGCCAAACATTATGCTTTTGGATTTGCAACGGCCAATGTGGTCAAAAGCTGCGACAACAATTTGTACCACGCATCCCCGCTTGCCTTTACCGGATCACAAGACAAGGCCGATTTAACCGCCTGGAAGGATGCTTTGCAAACCGGCAGTGACGCTGCAAGTATATCCGGTGATCCACTCTATACCAATCCAACAGCATCTACACCCGACCTTCATCTCACCTCAGGCACTCCGGCAAACAAAGCCGGCGTAGATGTATCGGTGGCCGAAGACTTCGACGGTTTGGTACGTGCCGATTACACGCCGGTTGATTTGGGCGCCTACGTCATCAGCGGATCTACTTCAATCGGGGCTAATACCACTGAGGGAAGTTTGTCTGTCGTTGCTTTGAACGAAAGAATTCTATTCAGCAATCTGGCCGGCCAAAGCGCGAAGATATTTACTGTGTCTGGCCAATTGGTTAAATCAATACATATCACTTCCAATGAGGTGTCTGTATCTATTGCAAAAGGACTGTATATAGTGCAGGTTGCAGGTAAAACTGCAAAAGTGGCAGTGAAATAAATTGGATATTCATAAAATGAACGAGAAAAGCAGAGTGGTTTGTACTGCCCTGCTTTTCTTTTTTAGCCCTCCGCCCCCATTATTCAGAGATTGAGTGCAATAAACCCTCACTCCACCCAATACGTTAATATCCGTTAAACAAAGCAATTTAGTTTGCGGCACCAGAGCGAATTACGAAAATAATTTCTAACTTTGTGTCGTGTTCTATATTAAGATTAATACAAACAAAAAATCCGGAACAAAAATCCCGATCTGATGAAACAAGAAAACTCACAAACGGCTCTACAGCACGAAAACGAAATAACTCGTCGTGATGCACTGAAGAAAATTGGCTATTCTGCTCTGACAGGATCAGTTTTGATGGTTCTACTCAACACGCAGACCGCCCGTGCTTCGTCTACCGAACCGACTGTACCGGGAGATACAAACGGTAGTGGTGGCAGCACTGTTACCTGGGATGATCCTTCCTGATAAGACTACAGTTATCAACTAAAAATAGACAAGAGGATTGTTGCTCTCAAATAGCGACAATCCTCTTTTTTTGCGCCTGAAAGAGGTATAATTTACAAAAACAACCCTCTTTATGTACATTCGTATACCCTTACACCGGGCAAAAATGACTAATTTTGCACTACTAAACAAACGGCATACGTTTGAATACAGACACAACCGGTGCACCTCCTCGTTCTACCGCAATACTGCGCTCGAAGAATAGAAGAGTTTCAGTTGACTGTAAATCCCATAGCAAAGATTTAGATTAGATAGATAGATTAGATTAGGTAAGCCCTTGTACCACACCGGAGTGATCCGCCAGGTACAAGGCTATTCTTTTTTTATAGTTACGGGTTACGGGTAAACGAGTAGACGGGTAAACGAGTAGACGGGTAAACGGGTAGACGAGTAGACGGGTAGACAGGAAAACGTAGAACGTATAACGTAAACGTATAACTTATAACCTACAACCTATAACCTACAACCTATAACTTATAACTTATAACCTACAACCTACAACTTACAACCTACAACCTATAACCTACAACTTACAACTTATAACTTACAACCTACAACCTATAAATACATCATTTTTGAATCATAATCCATCCTTTGGTAGCGGAATTGAAGTTATATTTGCAGCCTGGTTACGGGTTATCAGTTACGAGTTACGGGTTACGAGTAGACGAGTAGACGAGTAAACGAGTAAACGGGTAAACGAGTAGACGAGTAAACGGGCAACTAATAACTAATAACTAATAACTAATAACTGGCAACTGACAACTGGTAACTGGCAACTGACAACTGACAACTGGCAACTGACAACTGGTAACTCGTAACTCGTAACTCGTAACTGGTAACTGGTAACAAACAACTAATATCTTTATGAAAAAACTACTCACACTACTGCTATCACTATTCTTCTTCCACCAAATGCAGGCACAAACCGGCAAGCTATTTCTGGTAGCCGGACAGAGTAACGCCGTGGGACAAGGAACTTCAACTCTCAGCACAGTATGCACAGCCGGCACAGCCTTCGAATACGATGCCACTACAAATTCGGTCAAACATCTGGCCGACCCCATGGGACAAAAGCTCAACAACCTGGAGCCCGCTGGCTCCGGCAGCATTGGCCCCTCTTTTGCAAAAACACTAAATGCGCTCACCGGCAAAACCATCTACATGGTATCGGCAGCCCGGGGTGGTTGCTCCTGCGGTGTGAAAGGTGAATTATCACCCTACGGCACCTGGGACGATACCGGCAGCCTGATGATTTTCGGCAATGCGGTGGACAAAGTGAACAAAGCGATTCAAAAAACAGGTCTGGCACTCTCCGGCATCATCTGGATACAGGGCGAACGGGATGCAAACTCTATTCGCACCGGAAATCAAACCGAGGCCGAATACAAAACAGCATTGCAAAAAGTAATTGCCCGGTTTCGCGCAAACTTCGGCCCGAAACTTCCTTTTTATATTGTATTGACCGGCTTGCAGGGCACTATTGCCGACGGACCACTCAATACAGATGCCAACTACGCGGTCAGACGCATTCAGGCAGAAGTGGCCCGAAACACACCGAATGTATATGTGGCTTACTACTCTACCAACACCTTTTTCGACAAAGGCTGGATGAAAAACGAGGCAACCACGGTACACTACACACAACCGGCTCTCAACGAGATTGGCGATTCGGTGGCACGAAAAGTGGCCACAATTACCTACGATACCATCGCCAATATAACTCCCCCGATAGAGCCCAATGCCGCCAATACACAAATTATTGTGGACAATACCGACGCCGGCTGCACATTCGACACACCCTGGGCCACCAGCACATATACACCG
>Ga0209398_1000055_pt1 | contig 95835 bp, 100 predicted proteins | sample AshMeaBigSpring_FD_184125 | JGI IMG/M metagenome (GOLD analysis project Ga0209398, IMG submission 184125) | Groundwater microbial communities from Big Spring, Nevada to study Microbial Dark Matter (Phase II) - Ash Meadows Big Spring (SPAdes)... | ecosystem: Environmental > Aquatic > Deep...
AACGGCTCGATCTTCGCCATCTGCGCAGGTGACAGCAAAAACAAATCAGACATGGCAAACTCCTTTGCCATTCTGAATCACAATCCCCGCATCAATGCAAATTAATAGGTCCTGAGCCTAGAGCAATTCCAGCGAAAGTGGCACCGGTTTCGCGTCCGGAATTGCGTCAAAACTTGAGAGTAGAGCATTTTCCTCGTAAGCCTCCCATGTCATCCCCTCACAAATCCATCACCAGCCGCGCCGGGTCTTCCAGGCTTTCCTTCACGCGCACGAGGAAGGTGACGGCCTCCTTGCCATCGACGATCCGGTGATCATAGGAGAGGGCGAGATACATCATGGGGCGGATTTCGACCTTGCCGCCCACCACCATCGGCCGGTCCTGAATCTTGTGCATGCCGAGAATGCCCGATTGCGGCGCGTTCAGAATGGGCGTTGACATCAGCGAGCCGTAAATCCCGCCATTGGTGATGGTGAAGGTGCCGCCCGCCATCTCCGCCATGCCGAGCGCGCCGTCACGCGCGCGCTTGCCGAAATCGGCGATGGATTTCTCGATTTTTGCCAAGCCCATCGCATCGGCATCCCTCAGCACCGGCACGACGAGCCCCTTCTCGGTGCCAACCGCGATGCCGATATGGTAGTAATTCTTGTAGATGATATCCGTGCCGTCGATCTCGGCATTGACGCCGGGAAGCTCTTTCAAAGCCTGCGTGCAGGCTTTGACGAAAAAGCTCATGAAGCCGAGCTTCACGCCGTGTTTCTTCTCGAACAAATCCTTGTATTGCGCGCGAAGCGCCATCACCGCGCCCATATCCACCTCGTTGAAGGTGGTGAGCATGGCGGCGCTGTTCTGGCTTTCTTTCAGGCGGCGGGCGATGGTTTGCCGCAATTTGCTCATCTTCACGCGCTCTTCACGCGCAGCGTCGCTCGCCGGGGCGGCAGCGCGGGGTGCTGCGGGAACTTGTGCAGCAGCAGGCGCGGGTGCGGGCATTGCCAAAGCGCGCTGAACGTCTTCCTTCAACACCTGCCCGCGCTTGCCGGAGCCTTCGGAGACCACGGCACCGGTTTCCGCCATCATCCGCGCGGCAGCGGGTGCGGGCGGCATGGCGGTGGGAGCGGGTGCGACGGGGGCCGGTGCAGGCTTAACTGGTGCAGCAGCAACAGGAGCAGGGGTTGCAGCCGGGGCGGCGGCTTCACCGCTTGCGCTCAAGGTGCCGAGCAACGCGCCGACGCCGACCGTTTCGCCATCCCTGGCGATGATCTCGCTCAAGGTGCCAGCAGCGGGGGCATTGACCTCCAATGTCACCTTGTCGGTTTCAAGTTCGAGCAAAGGCTCATCCGCCTTCACCATGTCGCCCGGCTTTTTGAACCATTTGCCGATGGTGGCTTCAGAGACGCTTTCGCCGAGGGTGGGAACGCGGATTTCAGTGCTCATGTCATCAAACCTTGTAAAGGGCGAAAAAAGGATCAGGCGGCAAAAGCCTCATCGAGGAAGGCCTGCAACTGCGCGAGGTGCTTCGACATCTGCCCCACGGCGGTGGAGGCAGCCGCCGGGCGGCCGACATAGCGCGCGCGCTTGGCCGTTGCGCCGGACTGCGCGAGCACCCATTCGAGATAAGGCTCGACGAAGCTCCAGGCCCCCATGTTTTTCGGCTCTTCCTGGCACCAGATGATATCGGCCTTCGGAAAACGCGAAAGCTCGTGCACCAGGGATTTCAGCGGGAAGGGGTAAAGCTGCTCGACACGCAGGAGATAGACATCATCAACTCCCTTTTTCTCGCGCTCTTCGAGAAGGTCGTAATAAACCTTGCCGGAACAGAGCACCACGCGGCGGATTTTCGCGTCCTTCTGCAGTTTTGTCGTTGAGCGGCCCAATTCCGCATCATCCTTCAGCAGGCGATGGAACGAGGTTTCGGCCGCAAAATCCGCAAGATCAGAGACGCAGCGCTTGTGGCGCAGCAGGCTTTTCGGCGTCATCAGGATGAGCGGCTTTCTGAAATCGCGCTTCAACTGGCGGCGCAGAATGTGGAAATAATTCGCCGGTGTGCTACAATTCGCCACCTGCATGTTATCTTCCGCGCAAAGCTGGAGATAACGCTCAAGCCGCGCCGAGGAATGTTCCGGCCCCTGCCCTTCATAGCCATGCGGGAGGAGGCAGACGAGGCCGCTCATGCGCAGCCATTTCCGCTCACCCGACGAGATGAACTGGTCGAAGAGAACCTGCGCGCCATTGGCGAAATCGCCGAACTGCGCTTCCCAGCAGGTCAGGGTGTTGGGTTCGGAGAGGGTATAGCCATATTCAAACCCCAGAACCGCCTCTTCCGAGAGCATGGAGTTGATGACCTCGTAACGCGCCTGACCGGGGGCGATATAATTCAGCGGGGTGTGGCGGTTTTCCGTCTCCTGATCGATCAGCACGGAATGGCGCTGCGAGAAGGTGCCGCGCTCGCTATCCTGCCCGGAAAGGCGGACATTATGCCCCTCGGTGACGAGCGAGCCGAAGGAGAGAGCCTCTCCCATCGCCCAATCGATGCCCTGCCCGGTTTCGATCATCTTCCGGCGGTTATCAAGAAAACGCTGGATGGTTTTATGAATCTGGAAGCCTTCCGGCACTTTGGAAATGGAGAGGCCGATCGCTTGAAGCGTCTCAAGGCTCACGCCTGTCATGCCCCGGCGCGGGTCTTCTTCGGTTTCCTTCACCGATTTCATGCCCGCCCATTTGCCGTCGAGCCAATCGGCCTTGTTCGGCTTGTAGGCCTGCCCCGCCTCGAATTCCGCTTCGAGCCTTGCGCGCCAATCCGCCTTCATCTTGTCAATTTCGCCAGGGGTGACAACGCCTTCCGCAATGAGCTTTTTCGAATAAAGCTCCAACGTCGTCGGCTGCCCGCGAATGATCTTGTACATCAGGGGCTGGGTGAAGGCGGGTTCATCGCCCTCATTATGGCCATAGCGGCGGTAGCACCACATATCGATGACAACCGGCTTCTGGAATTTCATGCGAAATTCGATTGCAACCTTGGCGGCGAAGACCACCGCTTCCGGGTCATCGCCATTCACATGGAAAATCGGCGCTTCGACCATTTTCGCCACATCCGACGGGTAGGGCGAGGAGCGCGAATAGCGTGGATAGGTGGTGAAGCCGATCTGGTTGTTGATGATGAAATGCACCGAGCCGCCGGTTCTGTGCCCCTTGAGGCCGGACAGCCCGAGGCATTCGGCCACCACCCCCTGCCCGGCGAAGGCGGCATCACCATGGATGAGAAGCGGCATCACCGCGCGCCGGTCATCGGGCGAGCAGCCGAACTGATCCTGCTTCGCGCGCACCTTGCCAAGCACCACGGGGTTGACGATTTCAAGATGCGAAGGGTTGGGCGTGAGCGAGAGATGCACCTTGTTGCCGTCAAACTCCCGGTCGGAGGAGGCACCAAGATGGTATTTCACATCGCCCGAGCCTTCCACGTCATCGGGTGCGAAAGACCCGCCCTTGAACTCATGGAACAAGGCGCGGTGCGGCTTGCCCATCACCTGCGTCAAGACATTGAGGCGCCCGCGATGGGCCATGCCGAAGACGATATCCTTGACGCCGAGATTGCCGCCACGCTTGATGATCTGCTCAAGCGCGGGGATCAGGCTTTCCCCGCCATCCAGCCCGAAACGCTTGGTGCCGGTGAATTTCACATCGAGGAATTTTTCAAACCCCTCACCCTCAACCAGCTTGTTGAGGATGGCGCGTTTGCCCTCACGCGTGAAGGTGATTTCCTTGTCCGGCCCCTCGATGCGCTCCTGCAGCCAGCCCTTTTCCGCCGGGTTGGAGATATGCATGAATTCATAGCCGATGGTTTCGCAATAGGTGCGGCGCAAAATCGCCAGCATCTCGCGCAGAGTCGCAAATTCCAGCCCCAGCACATTGTCGATGAAAATTTTCCGGTCCCAATCGGCTTCCGTAAAACCGTATGAGGAAGGGTGAAGCTCTTCATGGTCGCGCTTGGCTTCGATGCCGAGCGGATCGAGATTGGCGTGAAGATGCCCGCGCATGCGATAGGAGCGGATCATCATCAAGGCGCGCACGCTGTCCCGCGCGGCACGCTGCACATCGGCATCCGAAAGCGAGGCCGCCTTGGCAGGGGCTTCCCTGGCAGGCGCTTCGACGCTTCTGGCTTTGAGCTTGTCCGTGACCGCCTTTTCAACCGCGCCCCAATCGCCATCCAGCGCCGAGATCAACTCGCCTTTGGCCTGCGGTGGCCAATTGGCGCGCTGCCAGGAGGGGCGCGGCGTTTCTTCGCCATAAACCGCTTCGAGATAGGCGGCATTGCCCCCCGTGAGGGCTGAAAGCTCGATCTCGGTATCGTTGGACGGGCGATCCATCTTGGGTATCCTTATTGATCTCGTTTGAGGCAAGCCTGACACTCAAAATTCAAACGCATGTCATCGCTTGTTCTTCACCCTCTTGCGCCCATCGCAAGCGATGCGGCGAGATTCGGGTTGGAGGGGTTGACCATCACCTGTTGTTTAAGCGGGCTAACAATAAGATCCATGTCCTCCATGGGGATGGCACCAAGCAAAGCCTGATCTCCGAGCACCATCGCGCCCACAAAGCATTTTCGATTCTCGAAGGTGAGGAAAACAGGTCCAACATAAGGAACAACCTTCTTGCGTCCATCAGCCACCGTAACCTCGCGCTGGTCGATCTCTTCAAGACCAAGCTGAATGGCAATATGCTCGGGAATGCACAAATGCACGGCCCCGGTATCCACCAGAACAGGCACGTCAATTGCTACGAGATCATCACGCTTCGGGTTTCTCATTGTTACAATCGTGGTTACCAGTCCCATGGCTTGTCCCTTTGGGTTGACAGAGCGCTTTATCTTACCTGCCCTTGAGAACCTCAACCAGCGTTTTACCCAGCCGCGCGGGCGAGGGCGAAACGCGGATGCCCGCCGCTTCCATCGCCGCGATTTTATCCTCGGCCCCGCCCTTACCACCTGAAATGATGGCGCCAGCATGGCCCATACGCCGACCCGGAGGCGCGGTGCGCCCGGCAATGAAGCCGACCATGGGTTTCTTGCGCCCGCGCTTGGCTTCGTCCTTGATGAATTGCGCGGCTTCCTCTTCCGCCGAGCCGCCGATTTCACCGATCATGACAATCGAATGCGTCTCGGGGTCGGCGAGGAAGAGTTCCAGCATGTCGATGAATTCGGTGCCCTTCACCGGGTCGCCGCCGATGCCGACAGCCGTTGTCTGGCCCAAACCTTCCTGCGTCGTCTGGAACACGGCCTCATAGGTGAGGGTGCCGGAGCGCGAGACGATGCCGACATTGCCTTTTTTGAAGATATTGCCGGGCATGATGCCGATCTTGCATTCATTCGCCGTCATCACGCCGGGGCAGTTCGGGCCGATGAGACGCGATTTCGAGCCATCCAGCGCGCGCTTCACCTTGATCATGTCCTGCACGGGAATGCCTTCGGTGATGCAGACGATGAGCGGAATTTCCGCGCTTATGGCCTCGCAGATCGCATCCGCCGCGCCGGGCGGGGGCACGTAGATCACCGAGGCATCCGCCCCGGTGGCGTGGCGCGCCTCCGCCACGGTGTCGAACACCGGCAGACCGAGATGCGTCGCGCCACCCTTGCCGGGCGAGGTGCCGCCGACCATTTTCGTGCCGTAAGCCACCGCCTGTTCGGAATGGAAGGTGCCGTTCTTGCCGGTGAACCCCTGGCAGATGACTTTTGTGTGCGCATTGATGAGAATGGACATGAGGTAACTTTCTTAATGGGTAACAAACGGATTGATGACACGAACCGAACCGTAATCCTGGCCGTGATTGAGGTCTTCGGAATAGACGATCTTTGAACCAAGCCGCTCGGCAGCGGCGAGAATGGCTCCATCCCGATACGAAATCTGGTAGCGGTGCCCCAACGCAATGCCAGCCTGAACGAGACGGGCATCGACAGCCTGACAGGGCTTTTTTGCCAGTGCCCGCACCCATCTGACGGCCTCATCGGTCGTCAAGGGGCGCGCACCCTTTCTGGTGACATTGACGAAGAACTCCGCCAGAACCTGTGCTGAACAGCCGTAATCTTCCTCGATGATAATCCGTCGCGCGACGGCAAATTTTTCTGGTGCCGCCGTTTTACCCTGCGCCGCGTAGATCAGAATATTGGTGTCGAGAAACACGTCAGCGCCAGCGGTCAAAGCGAGGCTCCCCGGAATAGGTCTCCTCCCGCGTCGGCCGCCAGTTGCCCATATCGGCCTCCTGTTCATCCATCAACCGCAGCAATTCCTGGCGCGCCTCATCGTGATCTTTCTCCTCATCGACCAGCCGCTTCAGGTAAAGTCGCACCAATTCATTGACACTGGTGCGCTTGATGGCAGCCAGCACCCGAACCTTGTCGAGAAGCCCCTCATCAATCGCGAGGGTGAGATTTTTTGTCATGTGTTGCCTCATCCGCTTACACATATTATGTATTACACATAATATGTGTAATAATCAAGCTATACTATATGATTTGACGGCTAGCACTGACTTTGAAGTGACCCGTCTCGGGATCAAACCAGTCCACTTGCCAGCCCATACCGCGCTTACGTTCGTCCCAAGGATCAGCTTGGCCATTATTATTTTTGGAAGTACCCTCACGAACCACAACATCAATGGCTCCACCAAATTCGACACAGGCACGTTTGAGAAGCGAGATTCGTAGCTTGTTGCCACGCTTAAATCTCCATTCCTCTATCGGGTCAGAGTTTATCCGCGTATCCAGCGTTGAAGTACCTTCAACATCCTCATACTCGGCTTCCCATAGAGTGATGCAAACACCGTCATGCTTTTCTGCACTCCAATCATAACGTGATTTGAGCGTATAGCCGAGTTTTTGAAACGCTTCGAGAGGCCCCATACTTACCCCTTCACCGCCGCAACAATCTTCTGCGCGGCGTCATCAAGGTCATCTGCCGGGATGACGTTGAGGCCCGAGTCGCGGATGATGCTTTTGCCAAGCTCGACATTGGTGCCTTCAAGCCGCACCACCAGCGGCACGGTGAGGCCCACGGCTTTCACCGCGCCGATGACGCCACGCGCGATGACATCGCATTTCATGATGCCGCCGAAGATATTGACGAGAATGCCCTTCACCTGCGGGTCGGCGGTGATGATCTTGAACGCCGCCGTGACCTTTTCCTCCGTCGCGCCACCGCCGACATCGAGGAAGTTCGCCGGTTCCGCGCCGTAAAGCTTGATGATGTCGAGCGTTGCCATCGCAAGGCCCGCGCCATTGACCATGCAGCCGATGGTGCCATCAAGCGCGATATAGGAAAGGTCGTATTTCGAGGCTTCGATTTCCTTGTGGTCTTCTTCCGTCAGGTCGCGCAGCTCCACGATATCCGGGTGGCGATAGAGCGCGTTGGAATCAAACCCCACCTTGGCATCAAGGCATTTCAATTTGCCGTCCTTGGTGATGATGAGCGGGTTGATCTCCAGCATCGCCATGTCTTTCTCGACAAAGGCGGCGTAAAGCTGGCCGGTGAGCTTTTCCGCCTGTTTCGCGAGATCACCCGTCAGGCCCAGCGCTTTAGCAACCGCGCGGCCGTGATGCGGCATCACCCCCGTTGCCGGGTCAACCGAGAAGGTGATGATCTTTTCAGGCGTATCATGCGCCACGGCTTCGATATCCATGCCGCCTTCGGTTGAAACCACGAAGGCGGTGCGCCCGGTTTCCCGGTCAACCAGCATCGAGATGTAGAATTCCTTCTCGATATCCGAGCCATCCTCGATATAAAGCCGGTTGACCTGCTTGCCCGCTGGCCCGGTCTGGATCGTGACCAACGTGTTGCCGAGCATCTCTTTTGCGTGTTTTTCCACCTCATCGATGGAAAAGGCGAGGCGAACGCCGCCCTTGGCATCGGTGGGGAGTTCCTTGAACTTGCCCTTGCCGCGCCCGCCCGCATGGATCTGGCTTTTGACGACATAAAGCGGGCCGGGCAGCTTTTTCGCCGCCTCGACCGCCTCGGCCACGCTCAAGGCCGGGAACCCGGCGGAGATATTGGCACCATAGGCTTTGAGGATCGCCTTGCCCTGATATTCATGGATGTTCATTGGAAGTTCCTTCGGAATGGCAGTTGGCAATGGGCAGTCGGCAATCGGTAGGCTTAAGAAGCGACTGCCGACTGCCTGCATCCGACTGCCTCACTTAAGTGCCGGGTTGATCGCCTTGCAGGCCTCCACCAGCCCCTGAACGGAGGCGACAGATTTTGCCATCATCTCTTTTTCGGCAGCGTTGAGCCGCACCTTCACCACGCGCTCGACCCCCTTGGCGCCGATCACCACCGGCACGCCGATGAACATGTCACGCACGCCATATTCACCCTTGAGGTAAGCAGCGCAAGGCAGGACGCGCTTCTGATCCTTGAGGTAGCTTTCCGCCATCACGATGGCCGAGGCCGCAGGCGCGTAAAAGGCCGAGCCGGTCTTGAGCAGCGCGACGATCTCGCCGCCCCCCTTGCGGGTGCGCTCGACGATCTGGTCAAGCTTTTCCTGGGTGATCCACTTCATCTTGACAAGATCAGGCAGCGGAATGCCCCCAACTGTGGAATAGCGCGTGAGCGGCACCATATCATCGCCATGCCCGCCAAGCACGAAGGTGGAAATATCCTTGATCGAAACGCCGGTGGCTTCTTCCAGAAAATACGCCATGCGCGCCGAATCAAGCACACCCGCCATGCCGACGATCTTGTTCGGCTTCACGCCCGAGAATTTCTGCAACGCCCAGACCATCGCATCAAGCGGGTTGGTGATGCAGATGATGAAGGCCTTGGGGCAATATTGCCGGATGCCGTTGCCCACGGCTTCCATCACCTTGAGGTTGATGCCGACAAGATCATCCCGGCTCATGCCCGGTTTGCGCGGCACCCCCGCCGTGACGATGACAACATCCGCACCTTCCAGATCCTTGTAATCATTGGTGCCGCTGTAAAGCGCATCAAACCCGTCAACCGCCGAGGATTCCACAAGATCAAGCGCCTTGCCCTGCGGAACACCCTCGGCAATATCAAAAAGGACGATATCCCCCAGTTCCTTCAACCCTGCGAGATGTGCGAGCGTGCCGCCGATCTGGCCTGCACCGATAAGAGCAATTTTCCGACGTGCCATGGGACATCCTGAAAGAAACGCTTGGAAGCGCAAGGGCTTGGAAGCGCAAGGGCTTGGAAGCGTAAGGGTGGAAGACGAAAGGCAGGAGCGACCCCTGCCCGGTGGCAGACACAACAAGAAGACGGGAACGGGCTATACCTGACAGGGAAAAACGGCAAGTGCGCAGAAGCGCGCAGCTTTTGTTTTCATCTCATTCTTTTGGCGATAGGGTGAAAATGACCTGCATTTCAAAATAAAAGCATATAAAAAACAATGCCTTGTATTTTCAACCCTACTGAAAATGAGAAGAATGTTCTCTGGAAAACAGGTAACAGATTTCAGATTTTGTTCTATGAAGCACTATTTCTGGTTGGATATGGCGATGCGCACTGCCCAGCGTATCAACCGGTCTCGCCGCGCCGCCAAGGCCACGGAATCGCCAAGCCCCTGCAACGCCGTCGCCGGGTTCGAGAAGCGATGCGTCACATCAAGCACCAGAACAGCAGCGCGCCGTGCATCTGACCCGCCGAAAAGCCGCGTCGCCATGCCCTCTTCGATGATGCGCAGCAGAAAATCGAGCACGCGCTTCTGGTGGCGGGTCGGCTCTTCCGCCCCCGGTTCGGGGTTGGCGAGGAGGCGAAACACCATCTCATCCTGCGCCAAGGCCTCGGCATAGGCGCGGGTGAGCGTGGTGAGAAACCGTTCGAGCTTGTCATCCGCCGGGTCTGGCCCCTCGATGATCTCCGCGAGCCGAACCTCGAGCCCGCGCAGCCAGAGATTGAGCACGGCGTCCGTCAGCGCGCGTTTATGGGCAAAAAACCGGTAGATATTGGTGTGGCTCATGCCCAGCTTCGCCGCTACCGCGAGAATGGTCATACGCTTTGCGCCCATCATCCGGATATCGGCTGCGCAGGCGGCGATGATCTGGCCCCTTATGGTGTCGGGCGCCGCGCTCATGTTTCGACGAGCCCGGTGGTGTTGCCGCTGGCGACAGAATCAACCCGCCCATGCGGCAAGGCGAAGTAGCTCTCCGACTGCATTTCGGTGAGGCGCGACACCGTGCGGTCAAACTCGAAGGCCTCATGCCCCTGCGCCGCCTGATAAAGCGCGGCGGGCAGCGCTTCGGCGGAGGCGATGAGCTTCACGTGGTTCTCGTAAAGGATATCGATCAAAATGATGAAGCGCCTGGCTTCATTGCGGCGCGAAAAATCCAGCTTCGGAATGGCATCGACAATCACGCTGTGAAAGCGCCGCGCCAGCGCGAGATAATCGAGCGCGCCATAAGGTTTTTCGCAAAGATCGGCAAAGCTGAACCGCGCGACGCCCCCCATCGCCAGCGGCACGATAAAATCCCGCCCGCCCATATCGATTTTCAGCGGCCCGCGCCGCCCCTGCCCCAATGCCTCGAACGCGGCATCGAGTGCTTTTCGCGCCGCATCATCGGGCGGGGTGTGATAAACCGACTGGCCTTGCAGCTTTTCGAGCCGGTAATCCTGCCGTGCATCGAGCCGCAGCACCTGCATATGCTGCTCGATCATGCCGATGAAGGGCAGGAACAGCGCGCGGTTGAGGCCGTTTTCATAAAGCCGCTCCGGCGCGACATTGGAGGTGGCGAGAACCACGACCCCGCGCGCAAACAAGGCCTGAAACAGGCGGCCGAGAATCATCGCATCCGCGATATCGGTGACGGAAAATTCGTCGAAGCACAAAACCCAGGCCTCGCCCGCCAAAGCCTCCGCCACCGGGATGATCGGGTCATCCCCCTTCACGGCGCCGGTTTTCAGCGCCGCGCGCCAGGCGTGGATGCGCGCGTGAACATCCGCCATGAAGGCGTGAAAATGCACCCGGCGCTTGCGCTGAACGGTAAGATGCTCGAAGAAAAGGTCAACCAGCATGGTTTTGCCACGCCCGACCGAACCCCAGAGGTAAAGCCCCTTGATGGGCGCATCCGGCTGTTTCTTGCCAAAAAGCCAGCCGAGCGCCGAGCCCTTGCGCGCCAGCCGATGCGCTTCGAGCCGGCTTGCCAGCGCATCAAGCTGGCGGATGATCTCGCCTTGCGCGGCATCCTGTTCGAGTTGCCCCTGCGCCAGCATGCTGGAATATCGTGATAGGATCGCGCCCGGCATCATCTACCCTGTTTTTTCATGCTGTAAAAGAGGGAACGCGAAAGGGAAATGCGGGTTTGGCACAGGTTTCGCCTTCATTATTTTACAAAGACACGAAATGGAAGGCCATGCGATCACATCGTCATGTTCGGTTCATGATCAGCTGCCATGATTTGAACGAAGATATGCGGTGATTTGCGTTCAAGAAACAATCGAGGAAATGCGCGGGTGGGGTCAGAAGACGCCTTGAACAGGCGAACCTCAATCGGAGATTTTCATGACCAACGCGCAAAAAAGCCCGGACATCAGCTATCGCAAGCTGATGATGAGCGACCATGACGTGTTCGAGGCGCATCTTCTTGCGCTCGACCCTGAAAGTCGGCGCATGCGCTTCGGCATGGTGGCCTCCGATGCATTCCTCCACCAATATGCTGAACGCTGCATCAGTTTGAACGCCATCATTCATGGCGCCTTCTGCAATGGCATGCTCGTCGGCGTTGCGGAATTGCGGCCTTTGGGTGATTTTTTCATCGGCGAGGCGGAAATCGCCTTCAGCGTTCTCGTCGAATGGCGCAATTGCAGCATTGGCAGCACCTTGTTCGACCGCACCTTGCGCTCGGCGCGCAACCGGGGCTATGCGAAGCTTTACATGACCTGCCTGCGCTTCAACGCGCCGATGCAGGCTTTGGCGCGCAAGTTTTCCGCTGAAATCGCGGTCGAGATCGACGAATCGGTTGCGCTGGTGGAAACGCCGCGCCGCACGATGATTTCGCTGTTCCGCGAGGCGTTTGACGATGCCTCGGCCCTCACGAGCTATGCCTTTGAGTGGCAAAGAAAATTCATGCAACGGCGCGACGTGCCCCGCATCGCGTCGTGATTATTTGGACAGCGTGATCGGCGCGCCGGAGCGGGTGGAAACGCCGCTATAGCCGCTTCCCGCCTGTTTGAGCCGCGCCGCAACGGTGCCGCCGGGTTCATAGAGCACCACCTCGCTGCCGTTCAACTCCCAGGCATTGATGCGCTGCAACTCCTTTGACTGGCAGCCTTGCGTATTCGCGCCGTAAAGATCGAGCTTGGGCGCGCTTGACAGCGTGATCTTGCAGCGATTGCCCGCCGCTTCCGCCAAAGACCAGTTGCCCGTCAACCCCGTGCGGCTTGGCGCCGCGGGTGCCGGTGCAGTCGCGCCCGGCAGGGTCGAAACCTGCGGCGATGGCAAATTGCCCGGCGCCGTGCCCACCGAACTTGAGGATGCGGGCGGGGGCGCAGGTGTTTGTGGAAAACCAGCCGCATTTTCGCCCGGCGGGGGCGGCAGGCTGGAGGATTCAACCTCACTGGAGGGCGCAGGCGTGAGCGGGGGCGGATTGGTGATGGCGCTGTTGCGCTGCGCGGTTCCGTAATCAGGCAGAAGCGAGCCGAGCCTTGTGCTTGATTCGCAGGCGGCAAGCGCCAACACGCACAGGACTGCACCAGCAGCCCGCGTCAAACGGCGCAAAGGCGGGTGCAAATCCGCGGCATTGCTCTGAAGATCATTGTGCTGCATCGTCCTGATCGTCTCATCGAAGAAAAGGCTTTTTTCATCCAGAGCAATTCCGGCGAAACCGGTTCCCACTTTCGCCGGAATTGCTCTAACATAGAAAACCATTCGTAAAAATGAACAAAATAACCCGTAACAAAAAGGAACCTGCATGTCGATTGCGCTCTGGACTGTTCTTCTTGCGGCTGTGATGCCGGTTCTCACCGTCGTGCTGGCAAAACGGGCTGGTGGTGCTTATGACAACACCAATCCCCGCATCTGGGCGCAGAATCTCGAAGGCTTCAGGCGGCGGGCCTATGCTGCGCACCAGAACCATTTCGAATTCTTTCCGTTTTTTGCCGTGGCGGTTCTGCTTGGCGAGTGGAAAGGCGGCGCGGGGTTCGGCAATGCCCTCGCGCTCGTCATTATCGCCGCACGGCTCGCCTATACCGCGTTCTACCTGACAGATAGAGCGAATTTGCGCTCCATCGCCTGGACGATTGCTTGGGTTGGCACCATCACGCTTTTTGTAACGGGCGGTTTGGCAGCCAGATAAACCAACCTCAAACCTGCCGCACCACCATCATCTTCTTGATTTCCGCAATCGCCTTTGCCGGGTTGAGGCCCTTGGGGCAGGCATTCGCGCAATTCATGATGGTGTGGCAGCGATAAAGCCGGAACGGATCTTCGAGGTTGTCGAGCCTGTCGCCGGTTGCTTCGTCGCGGCTGTCGATCAGCCAGCGATAGGCTTGCAGAAGCGCTGCCGGGCCGAGATAGCGATCGCCGTTCCACCAATAGGAGGGGCAGGAGGTGGAGCAGCAGGCGCAGAGGATGCATTCATAAAGCCCGTCAAGCTGCTCGCGATCCGCCGGGCTTTGTGCCCATTCCTTTTCCGGCGCGGGGGTGTCCGTCTTCAGCCATGGCTCGATCGAGGCGTGCTGCGCGTAAAACCGCGTCAGATCCGGCACGAGATCCTTGATGACGGGAAGATGCGGCAGCGGATAGATCTTGATCGGCCCCGTCACCTCATCCATGCCCTTGGTGCAGGCAAGGGTGTTGGTGCCGTCGATATTCATGGCGCAGGAGCCGCAAATCCCCTCGCGGCAGGAGCGACGGAAGGTGAGCGTGGCGTCGATCCTGTTCTTGATCCAGATGATGCCATCAAGGATCATCGGCCCGCAATCATCACAATCAACGAAATAGGTGTCGATGCGCGGGTTTGTCACCCCATCGGGGTCCCAGCGATAAATGTGATATTCGCGCAGGTTGGTCGCGGGCCTGCCATCCTGCCCCATGGGCTTGGGCCAGGTTTTGCCCTCAACAAGGCGGGAATGTGCGGGAAGCGAGAAATTTGCCATGGGGGTTACCTGTGTGGTGGTTTTGTTTTACGCAGCGTCAGAAAATCAATCATCTGTGTTAAGTCTATTTCGACACCAGCGTCTCCGTCTCCTGCCCGAGCTGCCTGACAAGCGCCTGATAGCCCCACTTTGATGCCTTGCGTACGAAGTCTGTATCAGCGGTTACAACATGTGCTTTTATATCAATGGCGCAGGCGGCATAAATGCAATCTGCAACGGGGTGATGAAGTTCGGATGCCAGTTCCAAGGCTGGAAGAGCGTAGCGGGTGCTGGGCAGCAGCGATAAATGCTCCTGAAGTGATTTTATGGTCTCAACGGCGTGTTGCGGAGCGAGCATATTGGCCTTGATCTTTTTATCGAGGGCACCTGCAACCTCCGTAACGATAAGATCCGGAGCAAAGCATTCGTCGCCTCGCCGCAGGATAGCGAGAGCATCCTCATGCCCTTCCTCCTCGACGAACCATTTCACAGCAACAGAGGCATCGATCACAAACTTCACGCGTCTCGATCCTCCCTGATCAGGCGCGTGCTATCCGTCTGCTTGATGCCTGTCGGTGTCATGGCGGAAATTCTCAGTGCCGCATCGAGCAGAGATTCTTTATGAGCGATACGTCCGAGTGAAACACGCAACAGGATTTCAGTCTGCTTTTGAGCAGAGATACCAGCCTTTTTAGCCATTGCCTCGATCTCGACAGAAAGGTCGGAAGGGAGTTTCAGCGTTTTCAACGGCATGGGATTGCTCCTGATTTCATCTGTTTTTGCATGCTCTGAAGCGAAAAACAGGTTTCTTCCCCTCAATAAACCCGTGCTTTTGGTGCGATATAGCTCACTTCATTCGTCATCGTGTAGGAATGAACCGGCCGATAATCGATCCTCACCTCGCGCTTGTCTTCATCGATGAAGGCGAGGGTGTGCTTCATCCATTCCTTGTCGTCGCGCTCGGAAAAATCCTCGCGCGCATGCGCGCCGCGTGATTCCGTGCGGTTGAGCGCGGAATCCATCGTCACCACAGCCTGCGTGATGAGATTGTCGAATTCCAGCGTTTCGAGAAGGTCGGAATTCCACACGAGCGAGCGATCCGTCACCCCGACATCCTCGGCGTTTTTCCAGATGGCGTGGATGTTCTTCGACCCCTCCGCCAAAGTTTCGCCTGTGCGATAAACCGCGCAATTGGCCTGCATTTCGCGCTGCATGGCAAGGCGAAGCGCAGAGGTGGGGGTTGAACCTTTGGCATTTCTGAATTTATCGAGCCGTGAGAGCGCAAGATCAGCCGAATTTTCCGGCAATTCCGCCTGTTTCGCACCGGGAGTGAGAAGCTCGGCGGCGCGCAGGCCCGCCGCGCGGCCAAACACCACAAGGTCGATCAGCGAGTTCGAACCCAGCCGGTTCGCGCCATGCACGGACACGCAGGCCGCCTCGCCAATCGCCATCAAGCCCGGCACCACGACATTCGGATCGCCGTTCTTGAGGGTGACAACCTCGCCGTAAAAATTCGTCTGGATGCCGCCCATATTGTAATGAACGGTGGGGATGACGGGGATCGGCTCTTTCGTGACATCGACGCCTGCGAAAATCTTCGCACTTTCGGAAATGCCCGGCAGGCGCGCATGAAGAATGGCAGGGTCGAGATGGTCGAGATGGAGATAAATATGATCCTTGCTCTTGCCGACGCCGCGCCCCTCGCGGATTTCCATCGTCATCGCGCGGGAAACCATGTCGCGCGGCGCGAGATCCTTCACGGAAGGGGCATAACGCTCCATGAAGCGCTCCCCGGCGGAATTGGTGAGGTAGCCACCTTCCCCGCGTGAGCCTTCGGTGATAAGGCAGCCCGCGCCGTAAATGCCGGTGGGGTGGAACTGCACGAATTCCATGTCCTGCAACGGCAGGCCCGCGCGCAGAACCATGGCATTGCCGTCGCCCGTGCAGGTATGGGCGGAGGTGGCGGAGAAATAGGCGCGGCCATAGCCGCCCGTCGCTAGCATCACGGTTTGCGCGCGGAAGCGGTGGATGGTGCCGTCATCCATTTTCAGCGCCATCACGCCAACGCAGCGCCCTTCGGCATCCATGATGAGGTCGAGCGCGAAATATTCGATGAAAAATTCGGTGTTGTTGCGCAGGGCCTGGCCATAAAGCGTGTGCAGAATGGCGTGGCCTGTTCTGTCTGCCGCAGCGCAGGTGCGCTGCGCGGGCGGGCCATTGCCGTAATCCGTCGTCATGCCGCCGAAGGGGCGCTGATAGATCCTGCCCTCTTCGGTGCGGGAAAACGGCACGCCCCAATGCTCCAGCTCGTAAACGGCGGCAGGCGCGTTGCGGCAGAGATATTCGATGGAATCCTGATCGCCCAGCCAGTCCGACCCCTTCACGGTGTCATACATGTGCCATTTCCACTCATCCGGCCCCATATTGCCGAGGGCTGCGGCAACGCCGCCCTGCGCCGCAACGGTATGCGAGCGGGTGGGGAACACTTTGGTGATGCAGGCCGTGCGCAACCCCGCCTGCGAACAGCCGACGGTGGCGCGCAACCCGGCGCCGCCCGCCCCCACCACGACCACATCGAAGGTATGGTCGATGATCGGGTAAGCCTTACCGCCGATAGTGGCACCGGCTCCGGCTTTGCCGTTCATCGAAGCGCCATTGGAAGCCATGCGGAAACCCCTTTTTCTTGAACTGTTCGATGCGCATCAAGCGCCAAAACCGACCTTGAGGATGGCATAAAGCGCCGAGAGCGCCATCAAGGCGGCAAAAAAGCTGTTGAGCATGAGAAGGACGATCTTTTTGCCCTCCTCATGCACGTAATCCTCAATGATGACCTGCATGCCAAGCCGCATATGCATAACGCTGGAAAGCACGAAGGCGATGAGGATGATGCCAATGAAGGGATTTCCGATGAGCGCCAGCGCGCCCGCATAATCAGCTTTCGCGAGCGTGAGCGCGATGATGACAACTGCGAAGGTCAGCGGGATATTGGCCACCGCCGTGACGCGCTGGAGCCAGAAATGCGATGTTCCGGCCTTGGCCGAACCCAGCCCGCGCACCTTGGCGGCGGGGGTGCGCAGGGAGGGAGAAGAGGGTGATGTGCTCATGAGTTTCTCCTCAACCCACCAGAACCAGAAGCCAGACGATCATTGTCAAGGCGAGCCCGCCTAGAAGCGTCATCCAGCCGAGCCGCATGCGGGTTTCCCGGTCAAACCCCGCGCCGGTATCCCAGATGAGGTGGCGCAGGCCGCCCAGCATGTGGTGAAACAGCGCCCAGCTAAACCCGAACAGCACCAGCCGCCCCGGAATCGAGCCATAAACCGCCTGAACCATGCCAAAGGCAGGCTTGCCCATGGCCAAAGCCAGCAGAAACGCCACCACCAGCAGCATGCCGAAAAAGAGCGCCGCCCCGGTGATACGGTGGAACACCGACATCACCATGGTGATGGAGGGTTTGTAAATCGCCAGATGCGGCGAAAGCGGGCGCTGGTGAGGCTGTGTTCTGGACATGATGTTCCCTGATCACAAAACGGGCGGCGGTTATTCCAGGGATGATCCCCTGCAACAAGGATACTGGAAACTGGCCTAACCGAACTTTGCTGCAATCGCAATGCGGCAGGAGACCAACCTTTGGCGCAGAAGCCTGTTATTCCGCCACGTGTTTTTGCTGTGAGGCAGGTTTTATCGAGGCTTTGAGCGTATTTTCCAGCCTTTCCACCACCTCTTCATACGCTCCCGTGATGCGAATGGTCTTGAGACGAGACGTCGCACCTTGAGCAAGAGCAAAGGCGGAAGCTGGCAGGCGGAGCGATGTCGCCAAAAGCGCAATGAGCGCCCCATTCGCCGCACCATCCTCCGGCACGGCCCGCACGCGGGCAAGAAGCACGAAACGGCCATCGGAAAGCTGGCTCACGCCGTCAATCGCATCCCGCCCGCCTTTCGGGGTGAGACGGAGGGTGAGGAGCACGCTCCCGCTTTCCCTGCGATAGGGCTTGCCGGGTGCGGAAGCCGCCATAGGCGTGCTCAAAACACGGTGAACCACGCCCAATGCACGCTGTAGCGCAGGAAGGAGAGGCCGATAATCAGAATGACCGGGGAAATATCGATAGGCCCGAGATCCGGCAAGCGTCGGCGGATCGGCATCAAGGCCGGTTCTGTGGCGCGATAGAAAAACTCACCCACGGCGGCAACGATCGGCTGGCGGGCATTCACGATGCCAAAACTCACGAGGAGGCTTAAAATCGCCTGACCGATGACAATCCAGATATATAGATTGATCAACTGGTCAAAAAGCCAAAGCAGCGGGTTCATGGATCATCCTTGTTCTGAACGATGGAGCGTGAGGCCAGACCTTCTAGACCATTTCAGCGTCCTGTGGAAAGGGGCAGCCCTCACTCCTGCAAAAATGCAAGGCAGGACGCAAGCGCCTCGTTTCACGGGGCGTCTTTTCAGGCAGGGCCATCCCTCTCCCCGGGCAGGCTTTGATCGGAACATGCCCCAAGGGAGGGGCGGAAGCCGGTTCATTACGAAAAAAGCAAGCGAACAGAAGAAGATGAGGGAAAATCATACGCCCATGTGAACGCATCCTGCTCACGGGAGCCGTCCGATTTTTTAACCTTTTGTAAAGCGTAACGGGAAAGCCTTCGCATGCCAGCCTGCAGCCGGCTTGTTTATCGCATGAACTTTAGGTTTTGTTTCGGGTTCTGTGGTTCACTCCCTGCTGGATTTCATATTGCGCGAGAGTGCCTTGCCTTCCGAAGCAGACCGCATTTTGCTTATTCATGGCCGCGATGCCCCGCGATCGGACATTCGCGTGGCCTTGAAGATGCGTTACGGTTTTCAGGAATGCATGCTGGATGATGAAGCAGCGCTTTCCCGCCAGAATCCGATGATCATGCTGATCGATGCCCCGATTGACAATGAAGGGGAAGCGCAGCGCATTCAGGCCGCCTTGCGCCATTTGCCAAGCCCGATAACCGAGCGTGCCTTCATTCTCGATGATCTGAGCCGGGCGAGCATCGTGCGCGCGCATGCCTTCGGCGGTGAATTCATCATTTCACGGCCTCTGACCGGTTCCAGCTTTTATCCTTTGATCGAAAAACTGCTGGTGACGGCGCGCACGCGTGCCTGGTCTTCCTCCGGTTCGAAGCTCGAAACGCGCGGGCTTTATGCGGGCACGGAAGCGCTCGAGAAAATCTTCCAGCTCGCTTCGGGCGGAACCGAAGTCACGCAACGCGACCTTTACGGCAAGGGCGATGCCGTGATCGACGCGCTTTCGGAAACCGGCATCGGGCGCTGGGTTGAGGCCGTCAAGGCGCATCACAGCCAGACCTTCCGGCATTGCCTGCTCGTGACGGGAGTTGCCGTCGGCTTCGGGCTCGAAATCGGGCTGCGGCATGATGATTTGCAGCGCCTCGCGCTGGGCGGCATGCTGCATGATATCGGCAAAGCCTCCATCCCCGTCACGATCCTCGAAAAGCCTGGCAAGCTTTCACCGGATGAAACGCAGATCATGCAGCAACACGCGGCCCTCGGCCGCCAGATTTTGCAGAAAAACGGTAATTTCTCCGAAGAAATGATCGATGTCGTCGCGCATCACCATGAATTTCTCGATGGCTCGGGTTATCCGGACAAGCTCTCGGGCAATGGCATCCCCGATCTCGTGCGTGTCATGACGATTTCGGATATTTTTGCCGCCCTGATCGAGCCCCGCTCCTACAAAGCCTCGCTCAGCAATGAGGAGGCTTACGCCATCTTGAAAAACATGGATGGCAAGCTTGACAAGGCCCTTGTGCGCGCCTTCGCTCCCATTGCGGCAACGACCCGCATTGCGGCCTAGAGCGTTTCCAGCGAAGACCGAGTCACCTGAAACGCTCTATCTCTTTGTTTTTACGCAATTCCGGACGCGAAACCGGTTCCCACTTTCGCTGGAATTGCTCTAGCTAGGGAGCCGCACCGGATTACAAGCGGTGGCCGCGAAGGCGAACGCCAAGCCGACGCGCTGATGCCCACGGAACCTGGTTTTTGCCTGAACCGCTACGGTTTTGATCCAGCCGAAGGCCTCCTCAATCCGCTTTCGAATGCGCTGGCTCACGGCGTGAATCGAAGGCCGACCCATGCCGGAATACAGCGCGGAGAAATCCGCACCAGACGCCTCATTCACAAGAAGGCGGATCGTCCGCAAGGGATGGTTGGTGGCTACCCGAGCCTCCGGATCAACATAACTGAAGAGCGAACCGATCCGTTCATCTCTGCCGCGCATCCATCACCCTTCGTAAAATCTATGAAAAATGAATCATAGCACCACCCCGATGACGAGACACTTTTTCAACAGCCTGCTAGAGCATTTTCCGATCAAGTGGTTGCCGGTTGATCGAAGAAAATGCTATAAAAACAAGAAGATAGAGCGGCCGACCTGATTCAATCAGGTCGGCCGCTCTAGCGCGTTTCCAGCGAAGGCATGTCCCCGCGAAGGCGGGGATGGGAACCGGTTTTGCGTAACAAAATGCTCTAAAAAACAGCGAGCCGAACCGTTACCGGCACATGGTCGGAGGGGCGATCCCACCCGCGTGTTTCGCGGCTGACATGCCCGCCTTGAAGCTGCTCCGCCAGGCCCGGCCCCAGCCAGATATGGTCGAGCCGCCGCCCCTTATTGGCTGCTGCCCAATCCGGCGCGCGATAGCTCCACCAGGAATAGAGCTTTTCCGGCTCCGGCGTCAGAACACGCATCGCATCACACCAGTCACCTGCGGCGATCGCTGCCTTCAGGCCCTCGGTTTCAACCGGCGTATGGCTCACGACATCGAGAAGCTGCTTGTGGCTCCAGACATCATGTTCGAGCGGGGCGATATTGAGGTCTCCCACCAGGACGCTGCGCGGAAAGCTGCGCCGCGCTTCTTCTGAAAAACGTTTGATCTCGCTCAGGAAGGCGAGTTTATGCGCAAATTTCGGGTTGGCCTCTGGGTCGGCGATATCGCCGCCTGCCGGAACGTAAAAATTATGCAGCGCGATGGCCGATGCGCCCTCGCCAATTCTCACACCAATATGGCGCGCATCAGGCTTGCCGCACATCTCGCGCGCCTCAAGCCGCGTTATCGGCACGCGCGAGAGGATGGCAACACCATTATAGCCCTTGATGCCGCAGATCGCGCGGTGGTGATACCCCGCCTTGTCGAAAGCCGTATGCGGGAAGGCGGCATCCGGGCATTTGGTTTCCTGCAGGCAGAGAATATCCGGCGCATGCTCGGCCAGAAACCGCAAAACCTGATCAATCCGCAACCGCACGGAATTGATATTCCAGGTCGTGATAGACATTGTCTTTTTCATGATCTTCAGCGGTTTCTTTTTCAGTTCTGAGCGCGATCATCAATTCGGATTGAAAATCTTCTGCTCTTCAATGACGAAAAGGGATTTATTCGGCACGACATCGGGGTTGAGGTTGGAGAGCTGAACGCGCGTGTCATAGCCTTGCGGGTCTGTCACCGTCCATTCCTTCAAGGCGTAATTTTGCCCGTCAAACACCACGCGAATGCGCGATGTGCCGCCAATCGTGCTTTTGTCCTCCAGCAGCAGCACCACATCGGGCCCGACGCGCCTGAGATCGACAACCTTGCTGTCTTTCGCGATATCGATGCGCGGCTGCAGCAGGAATTTCAGCGGGGTCTGGCCCACGAAATAGACATCCTGCGTATTCAGCTTCTTGTCGCGCACCGCAACCGAGCGACCATCCGAAATCACCTCCAGCGCGGCGGGCGGGTCATAGGCAAAGCGCATCATGCCCGGTCGCAACAGGTAAAGAATGCCGGAGAATTGCCGTCCATCCGGGCTAAGCTGCACAAAATCCGCCTGCAACCCCTTGATGGCGTTGAAATAGGCGTTCACACGCTCGATTGTGGGGGGCGCGTCGGTTTTTTGCCCGGTTTCCGGCTTCGGCGCGGCCTCCTGCCGTGGGGCTGCTTCGCTCTTTCCGGGGCGTTGCGGAGGCAGGGGCAGAGCCAGCCCCTGCGCTTGAACATGCGGGCCCATTGGGCTCGCCGTGATCAGCACAGACAGCGAAAGAACAAGAGACACGTCTTTCAAAGCAATCATGAGCGCCTGAGGGGTGGGTGGTGACACTGCGATGGTTGGGCAGAACTGCAATCACCCTGTCATATCGGTTTGGGCGAATTTATAAAAGAGCGCATTGATACCAAAGTCCCCGGATGCTGACGCATGGGGCCTTTGAAGACCCTGAATTGATCAAATTCAGTCAATGGCTTGATAAATTCAGGACGGAATACCAAAGAGTCAGTGTTAATGACCTTTGGTATGAGAGCCTGTTTCGATTATAGCCTGTCCCCGCGAAGGCGGGGACGGGAACCGGTTCATCGCAAAAACATGCGATAAAACAAGAAGACAGAGCGTGTTTTTGATTCCATCAAAAACACAGGGATCCGGCAAAAACAAAGGAAGCTGGAATCAGGCATCCTCGTGCTCATTATTCTGCCCCTGAAGCAGAATTTCCCGTTTTCCGGCGTGGTTGGGGCCGCTGACGATGCCCTCGCGCTCCATGCGTTCGATGATGGAGGCAGCGCGGTTATAGCCGATTTGCAGGCGGCGCTGGATATAGCTCGTCGAGACTTTCTTGTCGCGTAGCACAACCGCCACCGCCTGATCATAGGTATCGGCGCTTTCATCCCCGAATTCGCCCTTGTCGAACACGGGGCTGTCTTCATCGCCCTCGGTGCCCATGGCATCGCCATCGGTTTCAGCGGTGACAGCCTCGACATAATTCGGGCGACCCTGGGTTTTGAGATGCGCGACGATTTTCTCCACCTCCTGATCCGCGACGAACGGGCCGTGGACGCGGCTGATGCGCCCGCCGCCCGCCATGTAGAGCATATCGCCCTGGCCGAGGAGCTGTTCGGCGCCCATTTCACCCAGGATGGTGCGGCTGTCGATTTTCGAGGTCACCTGAAACGAGATTCGGGTGGGGAAATTCGCCTTGATGGTGCCGGTGATGACATCGACCGAGGGGCGCTGCGTCGCCATGACGATATGAATGCCCGCCGCGCGCGCCATCTGCGCGAGGCGCTGGACAGCGCCTTCGATCTCTTTGCCGGCCACCAGCATCAGATCGGCCATTTCATCAACGATGACGACGATATAGGGGAGTTTTTCCAGCCCCATCATTTCTTCTTCATAGACCGCCTCGCCGGTGTCGCGGTCATAACCGGTCTGGATGGTGCGGGTGATGATTTCACCCTTCTGCTTGGCTTCCGTTACGCGGGCGTTGAAGCCGTCGATGTTGCGCACGCCGATTTTCGACATTTTGCGGTAGCGGTCTTCCATCTCGCGCACCGCCCATTTGAGCGCGACGACCGCCTTTTTCGGGTCTGTCACCACCGGCGAGAGCAGATGCGGAATGCCGTCATAAACCGATAATTCGAGCATTTTCGGGTCGATCATGATGAGGCGGCATTCTTCCGGTTGCAGCCGGTAGAGCAGCGAGCAGATCATGGTGTTGATGGCGACGGATTTCCCTGAACCCGTGGTGCCCGCGACGAGAAGATGCGGCATGCGTGCGAGGTCAACCAGAACCGGCTCGCCGCCAATGGTTTTGCCAAGGCAGATCGGGAGTTTCAATTTCGATTTCTCGAAATCCTCCGAAGCGAGCAATTCGCGCAGCAGCACGGTTTCGCGCTTCTGGTTCGGCAATTCGATGCCGATGGCATTGCGCCCTGCCACGACAGCGACACGCGCGGCAACCGCACTCATCGAACGGGCGATATCTTCCGCAAGGCCGATGACGCGGGAGGATTTCGTGCCCGGCGCAGGCTCAAGCTCATACAAGGTCACCACCGGGCCGGGGCGCACATTGATGATCTCGCCTCTGATGCCGAAATCATCGAGAACGCCTTCGAGCAGACGCGCGTTCTGCTCCAGGGCATCGGTTGAAATCATCGGTGTCGGGTTGCGCCTGGGTTCGGCGAGCAGCGAAAGCGGGGGGAACTGATAATCCTCATGCTCGAAAATCGAAACCTGCGCTTCCTTTGTCGCGCGTTTTCCCGGTTTCAGGCTGCCAATGGGCGCGGTGACGCGCGCTGTGGTGAGTATGGTGTCGTCAGCGTCATCATCAAGCGCCATCATGGGGTCGGCTGGCGCAGGGCGGGGGGGGTGCAGCATCGCATCGGCAAAGCCGGACCGGGGTTCCTGTTGATCAGGCCCTGCGGGAAGAACCGGTTCACGGCGCTCGCGCAGCATGGGCAGGCTGCGCGGCACGCTTCCCGAAAGCATGGCTCGCAGGCGCGCGAGCATGCCCATGCGCCCGGCCACACGCTCCTTCGCCATCAGGCGGCTGACGCTGCCTCTGACCATGTAAAACCAGTGCAGGAGCGCACCAAGCGAGAGAATGGCTGCACCCGGCTCATCCTCGGGTTCTTCATCCTCGTCCTGGATCTCGTTCTGCTGCTTTGCGCGCAGGCCATGCAGCAAGGCGGCGAAAACCAGCACGAGAATGAGGGCGCTCACAAGCCCCAGCATGATCTGCCCGAGAATGCCAAGGTGGAAGCCAAGCCCGGTGAGAAAGCCAAGCAGCCCATCGCCCAGAGCGCCGCCAAGCCCGGTAGGCAAAGGCCAGCGTGGCCCGCTCGGCAAGGCGGAGGCAAGGCAGGATGCGGCAAGAACACCCAGAACAACCAGCAAGGCCTGCCATTTCCAGCCGCGAGATTGCGGTGTGAACAGCATCTTGATGCCTAAAAGCCCCAGAGTGAACACCAGCCCGACGCTGCCAATGCCGAAAAACTGCATGCCGAGATCCGCCATCACCGCGCCAGGGTAACCCATGAGATTGGTGATGCGGGCGGAGGTGGCATTGCTCAGGCTGGGGTCGCGCACCGACCAGCTTGCCAGCGAAACCGCCAGCAGAACAGCCAGAATGACGAGAGAAAACCCGACAAGATCGCGCAGGCGGCGCGAAAGCCCCTCGCGCATGCCATCCGGCAAAACATCCATTGATGAGGGGGCGAGGCGCGTCGTCCGCATCACGGCGTCATTCCTTTACGCAATACAAAAAACAGGCTCACGGCAGAACAGGCGGGAACAGACCCTGTCCCGCACCCTCTGTTATCGCTGATGAGGGGTTAAAGCTCTCTTTGCGAGGCGATGTAAAAAAAAACGGGCCCTGCGGGGCCCGTTCCGATGTCTCGTGCGGCATGCGCTTTCTTCAGAATGTGTAGGCCCGTTCGCCATGTTCGGCAATATCAAGACCTTCGCGTTCCTGTTCCTGCGGCACCCGGAGGCCCACAACCACATCCACCACCTTGTAGATGATGGCCGAAACGATGCCGGAATAAAGCACGGTGAAGCCCACGGCCTTGAGCTGCGCCATGACGGCGGGCCCGAATTCGTAAGCCGCAACGACGAGTTCACCCGGCTTTGATTCATAATCCGGGATGCCGGCGCCGCCGAGCGCCGGGTTGACCAGAATGCCGGTGGCGATCGCACCGATCATGCCGCCGACACCATGGACGCCGAACACATCGAGGCTGTCATCATAGCCAAGCGCGTTCTTGATGCTGGTGCAGGCGAAGAAGCAGCCAACCGAGGCAACGAGCCCGAGAATGATGGAACCCATCGGCCCGGCAAAACCGGAAGCGGGGGTAATGGCGACAAGACCTGCAACCACGCCCGAGGCCAGCCCGAGAAGCGAAGGCTTGCCCTTGACCATCCATTCGACGAGGAGCCAGCCAAAACCGGCCGCCGCCGTTGCCACGAAAGTGTTGACGAAGGCAAGCACCGCACCGCCACTGGCTTCGAGGTTCGACCCGGCATTGAAACCGAACCAGCCAACCCAGAGCAGGGCTGCGCCGATCATCGTCATGGTGAGGGAGTGCGGGGCGAGAAGGTCACGCCCATAGCCGATGCGTTTGCCGATGATGAGGCAGCCGACCAGCCCTGCGATACCGGCGTTGATATGAACTACGGTGCCGCCCGCAAAATCGAGCGCGCCGAGCTTGAAGAGCAGGCCCGCATCCGCCTTCACCTCGTCGAGCTTGGCGGCAGCAGCGGCTTTTGCCGCATCATCCGTGGCAGCGGCCACAGCCTTGGCAGCCTCGGCGATGACATCCGGCCCACCCCAATACCAGACCATATGCGCGATGGGAAAATAGACGAAGGTGGACCAGAGCGCCACGAACAGCAGCACCGCTGAAAACTTCATCCGCTCGGCAAAGGCACCCACGATCAGGGCCGGGGTGATGCAGGCAAAGGTCATCTGGAAGGCCATATAGACGAGTTCGGGAATGACGACACCATTCGAGAAGGTCGCGGCGACGGAATTCACATCAACCCCTGCCAGCATGGCTTTCGAGAAGCCCCCGACATAATCATTGAGCCCGCCGCCATTGGTGAAGGTGAGCGAATAGCCGTAAAACACCCAGAGGAGGGACACGAGGCAGACGGTTGCCAGAATTTGCGTGAGAACAGAGAGCATGTTTTTCGCGCGCACCAGCCCGCCGTAAAACAGGGCAAGCCCGGGAATGGTCATGAGCAGAACGAGGATGGTGGAAACCAGCATCCAGGTGGTGTCGCCCTTGTTGGGCACAGGGGGCGTTCCTTCGGCCAAAGCCGGGATTGCCATAAGCGTGAGCGCGGCAAGACAGCCTGCTCCGCTTTTCCAGAAGGTTTTGGACATCATGATGTCACTCCAGACTGTGATCCGAACCGGATCGAAAAATGAAAGGGAAGATCAGGGCATCGTGTTTAGAGCATGTTGCGCAAAAGTGGATACCGGTTTTGCGTAACAACATGCGATAAAACATGGAGCTAGAGCACGGTTTTGATTCCATCAGAACCAGACGTGCTCTAGAGCGCTTCGCCGTCGCGTTCGCCGGTGCGGATGCGCAGGGCGCGCTCGACCGGGGTGACGAAAATCTTGCCATCGCCGATCTGGCCGGTGCGGGCGGATTGGGTGATGGCGTCGATCACCTTGTCGACAAGGCCGGTTTCGATGGCGACTTCGAGCTTGATCTTGGGCAGGAAGCTCACGGCATATTCCGCGCCGCGATAGATTTCCGTGTGCCCCTTCTGGCGACCATAGCCTTTGACTTCGGTAACGGTCATGCCGTGCACGCCCAAGGATGTCAGCGCATCACGCACTTCCTCGAGCTTGAACGGCTTGATGATGGCTGTGACGAGCTTCATGCGCCTCTCCTTGCCGGTTGCTTTGAATGGTTCACGCCGCATCAGCGACATGCCTTTCATAACAAGCCCTGTGCCAAGATGGCGCTGGAACGGCGCTTATGCCGAATCTCTCCGAATCAGGCAGAATCATGGGCGATTCGCGTGTATTTTGCAGCGCAACAAAGACGGCAGCGCATGTTTCTGCCCTTCAGGCATTTTCGTCTGCCGTGAAAATGCACGCATTGCCTATTGTTTAGGCAGATTTGATGGTTTTGCCTTTCTTTCAGGCACTCTGATGCTGGCGCAAAAGACCTTCCTGCATGCAGGAGGCAACGAGATGCCCTGCGGCGTTGAAAATCAGCCCCCGCCCCAGCCCGCGCGCATGCCCGCTCCACGGACTGTCCTGCGCGAAAAGCAGCCATTGATCGGCGCGGAAATCCTCGTGAAACCACAAGGCGTGGTCGAGGCTCGCAGGCTGCATATCCGCATCAGCGACGCTTTTGCCATGAGGAACCATGGCGCTATCCAGCAAAGTCATGTCTGAAGCATAGGCGAGAACACAGGCATGGAGCGCCGCATCCTCCGGCAGGCGACCGGTTGCGCGAAACCAGACATGCTGCTCGGGCCGCGTCGGTTTGCGTAAAAAATAGCCTTCCGGGTCAACCGGGCGCAATTCGATCGGGCGCTCACGCTGCCAATAGGCCTGACGATTGGGCGAGATTCTATCAAAATAAAGCCGCTTCAGGGCCGCTTCATCGGGCAGGTCTTCCGGGCGCGGCACGGCAGGGGGCGTCGCTTCGTGATGCAGGCCCTCTTCATGAACCTGAAACGAGGCGGACATGGCAAAAATCGCCGCGCCGCGCTGGATGGCGACCACACGCCGTGTGGTGAAGCTCTTGCCATCGCGGATGCGCTCGACCTCGTAAAGGATGGGGATCGTCGGGTCGCCCGGCAGCAGGAAATAGGCATGGAGCGAATGCGGCCTCCGCCCCTCCACCGTGCGGATCGCCGCCATCAGGGCTTGCGCGATCACGAGCCCGCCAAAAACGCGCTTCCAGCCCGTGAGCGGCGAATGGCCACGAAAGAGGTTTTTCTCAAGAGGCTCAAGGTCGAGAATGGCAAGCAGGGTTTCAACGGGGCTCATGATGGAATGGGTCTCTTTGAGGTTCTTAAGAAGCAGGGTCTTCACATGTCACGTTCAGACCCCATTTATGAGGGGGAATCACGTTCATGGCCATAGGGCGAGGCGCGTTTCGTCAGGATCCTTTGGGGATGGCTTGACGGCAGCATTTTTCGCATATACAAATATAAAGTGGATATTGAATTTGATCCTGCCAAGGACAGGCTGAACCGCGAGAAGCATGGGCTTTCGCTGGCCGAGGCGCAGCGTTTCGAGTGGGAGACTACCTTTTGGCAAGTGGATAATCGTGCCGATTATGGCGAAACGCGTTATCTTGCCATCGGCTATATCGGGCAAAGGCTGCATGTTCTCGTTTACACCGACAGAGGGAAGGTGCGCCGTGTGATCTCGCTGCGCAAGGCCAATTCCAGAGAGGAAGAAACATATGCCAAAGCTTAAGCAAGGGACGGTTTTTTCAACCTTGGACGAGGATAAGGCTATTGCGGCGGGCATTGCCGCTGATCCTGATACGATGGAATTGACGCAAGGTTGGTTCGCCAAGGCAAAACGCGGGCGGCCGCGCGTTGCAGCCCCAAAGAAAACCGTGGCGATCCGGCTCTCGGCGGATGTTCTTGCGGCCTTGAAGGCTACGGGCAAGGGCTGGCAGACGCGGGTGGAGCAAACCTTGCGCGCCTCCCTCGGGTTATGACGCGTGATACCCGATCAGGAGATGAGCCGTTGACGCGCAAGGACGTGGTGATTGCAGGCTTCGGCGCGGCAGGCGCGGCTCTGGCTTTGGCTTTGGTGAAGGGCGGCATGCCTGCGGCTTCGATTGCCGTCTTTGACCCGGCTTCGGGGGGTGATGCGCCAGAGCGCAAGGATCACCGTATTCTCGCACTCAACGCCGCCTCGCACGCCTTTCTTGAGGGGCTGGGCGTGTGGGATTCGCTACGCGATACTGCCTACCCCATGCGCAGCATCGCGCTTTCGGATACCGCGTGGGAGGAGGAAATCCGACCACTGCTGCTCGGGCTTGAAGCGGCGGCGGGGGAGGCGCTCGCGCATCTCGTGCCGCTCACGCGGCTTCAGGCGGTTCTGCGGGAGGCGTGTCGTGCTGCGGGGTTGATGCCTGAACCCATGGCGATCCGGCGTTTTGAGGCGGATCCGGGTGGTGTTTTACTCGAAACCGGGCTGAAAACCGCGCTGCTCGTTGCGGCAGATGGTGCCTCCTCTCCCCTGCGCCAGCAGGCGGGCATTCCCTTCCATGGCTGGCGCTATGGGCAGATGGCGCTGACGGCCATCATCCGCCATGCCGCGCCGCATAACGGCGAGGCGGTGCAGCATTTTCTCCCTTCCGGGCCCTTTGCCTTGCTCCCGCTCGATGAAGGGCGCTCCTCCATGGTGTGGTCGGCGTCACCACCTCAAGCAAAAGCGCTGCTTGCCGCGGATGAAGCGGGCCAGCTTCATGCCATAAGCGCGGCGGCGGCAGGCTGGCGCGGCGATATTCTCGGCATCGAGGGTATTTCCGCGCATCCGCTTGCTTTAGGCTTGGCGCGGCGCTTTGTGGGGGATCGGCTGGCCTTGGTGGCGGATGCCGCGCATCAGGTGCACCCGCTCGCCGGGCAGGGGCTGAACCTCGGCTTTGCCGATGTCGCTGCCTTGTCCGGGATCATCCTCGAACGGGTTGGTTTGGGGCTGGATTGCGGCGCGCCCGATGCTCTGGCGCTCTATCAGGCGCAGCGCCGCCCGCCTGCTGTGGCGATGGGCTATGCGACAGAGGGTCTCAACCACCTGTTTTCGAATGATATCGGGCCGTTGCGCGTCATCCGCGATATCGGCATGGGGCTGGTTCAGCGTTCAGAGCGTGCAAAAGCGCTCTTCATGCGTGCGGCTTCGGGCATGCCCCGTATAGCTCCATAATCACGCCTCGATCGGACGCGCTTCCTCGGGCAGCATGATGGGGATGCCGTCGCGGATCGGGTAGGCGAGGCGCGCGGCGCGGCTCACAAGCTCCTGCCGCACGGCGTCGTAATCGAGTGTGGATTTCGTGACGGGGCAGACGAGCAGCCCCAATAATTTGGGGTCGATGCCACGCTCTGATGGTGCTGCCGAAACCGGGTCTGTCATGACATCTCCGTCATTCTTCATTTCAGTCATTCTTCATTGCATGCGTGAGCTGCCATCCGGGCAATCACGGGCGAGTTCGATTTCGGTAATGGCAACCAGCATATCGGCACGCTCTTTCAGACTTTGCGCTTCAAGCAAAGCCTGTTTTTCGCGCACGCCGTAAGGAGACATCATCGAGAGCGCGTTGACAAGCGCTTCGCTGGGTGCGGCATCGATGCTCTCCCAGTCGATTTTCATGTGGTTGGCTTCGCTGAAGGCCTTGAGCGCGATGATCAGGGCTGCGCGATCCACCATCTCCTCGCCATGGCGCGGTTCAAGATCAGCGGCAAAGGGCATGAAATCCACCTGCGCCTGGCGATAGGGCGTGAGAACGGCCAGTTCCTCGATGATGCGGAAACGGCTTATTCCCGTCAATTGCAGCATATAGCGCCCATCGCCCGTTTCGGCGATCTGCGTGATGCGCCCGGCGCAGCCAACAGGAAACAGGCTGGGGCTGTTGGCCCGTTTGTCATTGGAGGGCTCGGGCTGGATCATGCCGATCAGCCTCGGGCCGGCAAGCGCGGCATCCACCATCGCCATATAGCGCGGCTCGAAAATGTTCAGCGGCAATTGCCCGCGCGGCAGCAGCAGGGCCCCCGGCAGCGGAAACAGGGGCAGCATGCCCGGCAAGGCTGCGGGGTCGGAATAGGTGATATTGCTGGGCATGACGCGCCCTTTCTTCCGGGTTGAACAGGCTCTTCCGGGTTGAACAGAAAAACCCATCTGCTCGTAGATAGGGCGGGTTCTGTTCAAACCAAGCCGTCCTGCGCCATTTTACGAAAACAGGATGGCGGAAAGCCGCCGCCGCCCGAACCGGGTTGCCTCATCCATCATGCCCCAGGCCTCGAAAAACTGCAGAAGCTGCTTTCGCGCGCCATCCTCGTTCCAGGCGCGGTCTTTGGCGATGATGGCGATGAGCGCCTCCACCGCCTCCTCGCGCCGGTTATGCGCGTTATAGGCAAGCGCGAGGTCAAACCACGCCTGAAAATCGCGCGGGTTGGCATCCGCCGCGCGTTTGAGCACGGCAATATCGCCAAGGCTTGCGGCTTGCTCGGCCAGCTCCAAAGCCGCGCGTGCCCCGGCAATTGCGGCATGGCTGGCCTTTTCCGGCGGCACGGTTTCAAGAAGCCGCTTTGCCTGCACAAGGTTATCGGTGATGATCTGCGCCCGCACCATGCCGCCCAAAGCATCAAGATTATCCGGCTCTTCGGCGAGAATGAGGGCGAAACGCTCCACCGCCCCAATCGCGTCCCTCGCGTCGAGCAGCGCCGTGGCCTCTGTCAGCAGTGCCGCGATATCCTGCCCCAGCGGGCCAACGAGCCGCTCGATGAAGCCTCTGATCTGGCTTTCAGGCAAGGCACCGACAAAGCCATCCACCGGCTGGCCGCGCTGGAAGGCATAAACCGCCGGGATCGACTGAACGCCAAGCTGGCCTGCGATTTGCGGGTCCTTGTCGATGTTCATTTTCACGAGCCTGACCTTGCCCTTGGCGGCGCGCACCGCCTTTTCGATCAAGGGCGTGAGGGTTTTGCACGGCCCGCACCAGGGCGCCCAGAAATCCACCAGAACCGGCTGCTGCATCGATTCCATCAACACATCCTGCCGGAAATTCGCCGTGGTGGTGTCCTTGATCAAAGCTGCATCCGTCATCACTCATGCCTCATGTCGCTGAGCATTTTCCGGCCAAGTGGATACCGGTTGGCCGAAGAAAATGCGAAAAAATATAAAAGCTAGAGCAATTCCAGCGAAGGTTGAATCGCCTGAAACGCTCTATCTCTTTGTTTTGACGCAATTCCGGGCGCGAAACCGGTTCCCACTTTCGCTGGAATTGCTCTAGATCACGTTTGGTTTTGATGGAATCAAAACCGTGCTCTATCTTCTTGTTTTTTCGCATGTTGTTACGCAAAACCGGTGTCCACTTTTGCGCAACATGCTCTAGATTGGCCAATCTGCTCTGCGGGGCAGATCGAGAAGAACCGCCTCATGCCCGGTTGCGGCGATATAGGTGAGCAGATCCGCCGTTTTCAAGGTTGTCGTCATGGTGTTGGTGAGGGGATGGCTATTGATGGCATCAAAGTCCAGCAGTTTTTTCTCCAGAATGAAGCGCACCGCGCCCGCCTTGTCATTGACCAGCGCGAGAGGGGTGACAGAACCCGGCTCCACCCCCAGATGCGCCATGAGTTGTTCCGCGCTGGCAAAGGAGACACGGCCCTTCGCGCCAATGGTTTTATCGATGGTTTTGAGGTCAAGCGAGGAGGATTCCTCCGCCGTGATGAGGAAAAACTGGCTCGCCTTGTCTTTTACGAAGAGGTTTTTGATATGCCCGCCTGGAATGGAACCGCGCAGCTTCTGCGAATCCTCCACCGTAAACAGCGGCGGGTGATGATGCGTCTCGGAGGCAATGCCCAAGGCATCAAGCAGGGCAAAGGCAGGGTTTTGAGGCAGCGTCATGCGGTGATCTTTATCTGCGAGATGATTTTTACGAGATAAACGCGCAAGCAGGCTGTTGCCAAGGGGGCTTTTTTGAGTGTGATTTATTCACCCTGTTGCGAAGCGGCGCACTGAATATCCCAGGGCGAGGCTGCCAATCACCGTGATGCTCAAATTGCCTCTTGTCACGCGCGGCAAGTTGGGGCAAAGAAACATTATCCGGTTTCGCCGGTCATGGATGCGGGTGTAGCTCAGGGGTAGAGCACAACCTTGCCAAGGTTGGGGTCGAGGGTTCGAATCCCTTCGCCCGCTCCAGTTTTCTTAATGAAAATCAGAGTGTTAAAGACGGCCCTTCGGGGTCGTTTTTGATTAGAATGTACCGTCCCGATAATGATCTAATCATATTCCAAGCACGACGAGGAAAGTCGCAGGATATAGCATCGCGCGATTGACGGCCGCGAGCAGCCTTTGTCGCCATCACCCGGCCATAAGGCATCTAGCGCGATAAGCCGGATGGAATTATTTTGCACTTTGAGCGTTAGCTAGGAGTATCGCATTGTCTTGAACTGGAGCATCCGGAAGGGGAAGCCTTCCCCTGCGTCCGAGCCAAGGTCTCGGCCGACCCCTTCTGCGGGGACGCCCCGCAACGCCCCGTTAGAGATCCTATGGAGCGAGTCGCGCCGCCTGATACGGTCTGGCTTCAACCTTGGCAGGAGAACAGACGATGCCTCAGAAGAATGAAGCAATCACATCAACACCAGTTCAGCCGTCCGGAGGCGATATCTTCGTCTCGGTTGAGATGAGTCGGTCAAAGTGGGTAATCGGCATCCACACGCCGCTGGTCGACAAGATCGCTCTGCATACGATGGCCTGCGGTGACGTGGGTGCGCTCCTGGGGTTGATCGAACGAGCACAAACGAGGCTGGGTGCAGCAGGTGCCGCCACACCATCCACCGTGCTCTGCTATGAGGCGGGGTACGAGGGGTTCTGGCTTTACCGCCGTCTCTCCCCGCTCGGTATTCGCGTGGTGGTGATTGATCCGGCGAGCCTGTTGGTCGATCGCCGCGCCAAACGCGCCAAGACGGACCGGATCGATGCGCGGGCGATGGTTCGCGCACTGATGGCCTGGGCACGAGGAGAACAACAGGTGCTGAGCGAGGTCCGTGTGCCGAGCGTCGAACAGGATGACGCCCGGCGCGGGCTACGCGAGCGTCAGCGCCTGGTGAAGGAGCGGACGGCACATGGCAATCGGATCAAGGGGTTATTGAAAACGCAGGGGATCATGGATTTTGATCCTCGCGCTGCGGATGCGATAGCACGCTTGAATGCGCTCGTGACTGGCGACGGGCGTTCTCTCGCTCCTTGCCTGAAGCGGGAGATCGTGCGTGAACTGGAGCGCCTGACGCTGGTGATGCAGCAGATCGCGCAGGTCGAAACGGAGCGTGACACTGTTTTCCAAACTGGTGACGCCGAAGCTGGAACCGATCCTTCTGCTGTAGCCCCAGAACGGGAAGCCGCGATGATAGGCGTGTTGAATCAGTTGAAGGGGATCGGGATGAACGATGCGACGATCCTTGTCCGGGAAGCCTTCTGGCGCGATTTCCGCAATAGGCGTGAAGTCGGCGGTTGGAGCGGGCTCGTGCCGGCACCTTGGGCGAGTGGTTCGGTATCGCGAGATCAAGGGATCACCAAGGCCGGGCCACCACTGCTGCGGGCTCATCTGATACAGATGAGCTGGCGCTGGCTGCTCTGGCAACCTGAGAGCGATCTGGCCCGCTGGTTCCGCAAACGCACCGAAGGTGCGACGGGGCGGATGCGACGGATCATGGTGGTCGCACTTGCGCGAAAGCTGCTGATTGCACTGTGGCGCTATGCAACAACGGGCATGGTTCCAATGGGCGCCATTGTGACCTGAACGCAGAAGTCAGGCGGTTCGAATTCCCGCGCGGGTCGCAACCGCCGGGATGCCGGGCGGATGTGTGACCGAACTCTCACTGGGCTGAAAGATGCCGCTATTAGAGAAGGGTCCCATCCCTCGAAGGGCAACACCCGCAGCAAACGGGATTGGGGTCACGGTATCGGCGCTTGCCGAAACACCGGACCGGATAAAAGTCGAGCCGGTGATTGGCTCTTGCGAAACATGCCCTTGCCTTGGTGATTCCGTTCGATCCGGCCTGACACCGCAGCTGGGAGAGAATACCCATGAATATTGTCACGGCCGATGTCGCGCCGGAGGGGGCTGTGCGTCCCCTCTTGACTTTCGTGGTCCCATAAAAGTGAGAGTGCGGAGCGGATTTCCGTGACGGGTGGAGTGCCGAGAGAGAGGCTTTCGGCACCCGTCATGGAGATTTTACCATGAACATGCAGGTTCTCGACGCGCGCCGTGATTTGAGCGGCGGCTACAAGGTCGATGTCACGCGTGGCGAGCGCGTCGGCAGGGTTTCCTCGGAGTGGTTTTCCCGGCCCGATGACGAGCGTTTTCTGTCGCTCGGCGACTTGGCCCGTTCGGTGCGCAACCGATCTGAGCGCAGCCGGACCCGCGTCGTGGAAACGGCGCTGATCCATGTCGAAGCGAGTCGCAGCGATCCCGAGCGCCTGTCGCTGATCCTACCGGGCGGCGAGGCTCCCGTCGCGCCGACGCACTGGAGCTTTGGCCAGCTGGCCGCCCAAGTGGGCGCGCCGGCCGCCTATCTCCGCCAACTGCCCGCTGCACTCGCTGGCATCAACCTGCAATACGGCCTGACCTCGAACCGCGCCGAGCAGATCAAGACGCTGGAGACCGACACCGGCCGCGTCGAGCTGCGCGCCGTCACCGGACCGGACTATGGGCGCATCTACGATCACGAACTGATCGAGGCCGTACAGCGGATCGCCGGGAACGGAACGGGCGATACCCGCTGGAAGGTGCCAGGCGTGCTCGACTGGTCCACGGGCATCTACAATCCCCGCGTCGACATTTCGAAGGACACGACGACGCTCTACGCCAGCGACCGCGACGTGTTCGTGTTTCTCGTCGACGATCTCAACCCCATCGAGGCCGGACGCCTGCCCGACGGCTCGCCCGACCTGTTCTTCCGCGGGTTCTATGCCTGGAACTCCGAAGTCGGCGCCAAGACGCTCGGCATGGCGAGCTTCTATCTGCGCGCCGTGTGTCAGAATCGAAATTTGTGGGGCGTCGAGGATTTCGAGGAGATCAGCATCCGGCATAGCAAATACGCCGCCTCGCGCTTCGCCCATGAGGCGGCGCCGGCGTTGCTGAATTTTGCAAACTCGTCGCCCATGCCCTTCATCAACGGCATCAAGGCGGCGCGCGAGCGGATCGTGGCGAGGACCGACGACGACCGCAGCGATTTCCTACGTCGGCGCGGCTTCTCGAAGGCCGAGACCGGCAAGATTATCGACGCCGTGCTGGTCGAGGAAGGGCGACCCCCGGCTTCGATCTTCGATTTCGTGCAGGGCATCACAGCGGTCGCGCGCGACAAGCCGCATCAGGACGCCCGCCTCGACATGGAAGCCAAGGCGAAGAAGCTGCTCGATCGGGCTGCCTGATCTCAACAAAGCCGGAGATGCGGTTTTCCGTATTTCCGGCTTCCAACCTCGGCTGCTGACTTCGGCTGATTTGGAGTCAAAAGTCCGCTGATTGGGAATCGGCGTTCCGTTTCCCCTTACTGATCAATGCGTTCGTGGCGCTGTCCCTTCAGAGGAAGAGGGCGGCGCTTCGCTTCGTGACGGATTTCGGGTCGAGAGAAAGTCTCTCGGCGTCCGTCGCGGAGTCATGAACATGGCCACTGCCATTCAGAAGATCACCCTGTCGTCCTCGCGCGACATCCCGTTCAACAAGCTCGTGCTCGCCCAAGCGAATGTCCGGCGTGTAAAGGCCGGCGTGTCGATCGACGAGCTTGCCGAGTCCATCGCCCGGCGCGGCCTCATTCAAAGCCTGCATGTCCGTCCCGTCCTCGATGCCGATGGCAACGAGACCGGCATGTTCGAGGTGCCTGCGGGCGGGCGCCGCTATCGCGCGCTCGAATTGCTGGTGAAGCAGAAGCGCCTCGCCAAGACTGCCCCAGTGCCCTGCGTCGTCGGAGACGCCGCCAGCGACATTCTGATCGATGAGGTTTCGCTCGCCGAAAACATCGACCGTGCGCCGCTGCATCCGCTCGACCAGTTCCGGGCATTCCAGTCCATGCGCGACAAGGGCATGACCGAGGAAGCGATCGCCGCCGCCTTCTACGTGGGCGTCAATGTCGTGAAGCAGCGGCTGCGCCTCGCGGCCGTGTCATCGAAGCTGCTCGACCTCTATGCCGAGGACGGAATGACGCTCGAAATGCTCATGGCCTTCACGGTCAGTCCAGATCATGCGCGTCAGGAACAGGTGTGGGAAGCGATCGGCGCCGGCTGGCAGAGGGAGCCCTATCACATCCGGCGGATGCTGACCGAGACGACCGTACGCGCCTGCGACAAGCGGGCGCTGTTCGTCGGCCTCGACGCTTACGAGGCGGCCGGCGGCGTGGTGTTGCGCGATCTCTTCCAGTCCGATGATGGCGGGTGGCTCCAGGATGTCGGCCTGCTCGACCGCCTCGTCGCCGAGAAGCTCAAGACCGCAGCCGACGCGATCGCCGCCGAGGGCTGGAAATGGGTCGAAGCCGCGCTCAGCCTGCCTTACGGCGTGACCCATGGTTTGCGGGCGATTTCCGGGACGGTGCTCGACTTGGGCGAGGCGAAACAGGCGACCCGGGACGCGATCCAGGCCGAATATAATCGTCTGTCCGAGGAATATGAAGACGCGGACGAACTGCCGGAGGCCATCGATCAGCGCCTCGGCGAGATCGAGGCGGCGATGGAGGAACTCGACAACCAGCCCGTGCGCTACGATCCCGTCGAGATCGCCATCGCCGGCGTCTTCATCAGCATCGGCGCGGACGGGTCGCTCGCGATCGATCGCGGTTATGTCCGTCCCGAGGATGAGGCGCCGATGGACATGGCCGAAGGTGATGAAGCACCAAAGGAGAATGTCGATCCCGAAACCGGCGAGATCCGCAGTCCAGCCATCCCGCGCGCTGTCATCACCATCGGCGGTCAGCCTGCGCCGGCTGACGAGGGCGAAGAGGAGGATGGCGCCAAGCCGCTGCCCGAGCGCCTTGTCACCGAGCTGACCGCGCATCGCACCCTTGCTCTGCGCGACGCCCTTGCGAACCACCCGCACGTCGCCATGACGGCGTTACTGCACAAGCTTGTGTCGGACACATTCCTGCATCGGCCGGCGACAGGCGCGCTCGAAGCTCATGTCCGGTCCGTCCACTTCGCCGCGCAGGCTGAGGATCTGAAGGACAGCCCATCGGCGAAATCGGTAACGGAGCGGCACGAGCGCTGGGGCGATCACGTGCCGGCGGACGATCAGGCGCTTTGGGACTGGCTCGTCACGCTCGATGATGCGACCCGCATGGATCTACTCGCCCATTGCGTCAGCTACGGGGTCAACGCGCTTTACGAGCGGCCCAATCCCTACGGCGGCTCCGGCGTCAGCGAGCACGGGCTGAAGGTCCGGCTCGCCCAGGCGGATCGACTGGCTCGCGCGACTGGCCTCGACATGGCGCAGGTGGGATGGCGGCCGACTGTCGGCAATTATCTCGGCCGCGTCACCAAGACCCGCATCGTTGAGGCCGTTCGCGAGGGCGCCGGCGAGCGAGCGGCACAGCTGATCGACCACATGAAGAAGGGCGACATGGCCAAGGAAGCCGAACGCCTGCTGGCCGATACCGGCTGGCTGCCAGAGCCTCTACGCCTTGCAGACGCCGAACCCGCTGATGATAGCGGTGAGGACGAGTCGCTGCCCGCTTTCCTCACCGAGGAAGCCGACGAAGATGAAGCGGTCGATGCCGACGAGGACGAACCCTCCATGATAGCCGCGGAGTGATCGCACCTGGCGGAGGGCGGCGCGAGCTGCTCTCCGCTCCCTTCGCAAACCTCTCGCTCACTCGCCCGGTCTCGCGCCGGGCCTTTTCGTTTCAGGAGCCTGCCATGGCCGACTATTTCACTCACTTCTCATGCCTGCTCGACGTGGGCACGCCGGAAAACGCTGCTCGTGCGCTCGAACTCTACAACGCTCTTTCCGCAGAAGGTGCATCAGAAGACCCACTTTCCGAAGGGTTCCTGCTGTCGATCCAGCCGGAGCACGGCGGCACGAATCTGTGGATGCGCGACGATGGCGCTGGCGATCCCGAGCGCGTCATCCAGTTCGTCAAACGCTGCGCCACTGCATTTCATTTGAGCGGCCTCTGGGGCTTTCAATACGCCAATACCTGCTCGAAACCCCGGCTCGATGGCTTTGGCGGCGGCGCGCATGTGCTCAACCTCGCCACCGGCGAGACCGTAGGCTGGATTTACACCGATGGCTGGCTCGCCTCGGTTCTCGACGGAGGTGACGGCGATGCCTGAAATCATCGAAACCACCGTCTATCGGCTTGAGGAATTATCGGGCGACGCCAAGGACAAGGCGCGCGCCTGGTATCGTGAAGGCGCCTTCGACCACGACTGGCACGACGCCGTCTATGTCGATTTTAAAAGCATCTGCGTCATCCTTGGCATCACCTTGCGGACCAGTACCGTCCGCCTCATGGGGGGAGGATCACGCTCTGATCCGTGCATCTTCTTTCGGGGATTCTGGAGCCAGGGCGACGGGGCCTGCTTCGAGGGCAGATATGCTCATGCGCGTCACGCCACAGCGAAGATCAGGCAGTATGCCCCGCTCGACACGGCGCTGCACGAAATCGCCGATGGATTGCAGGCCATTCAGCGATGCAACTTCTATCAGCTTCAAGCCGATATTCGCCATCGTGGGCGCTATACCCACGAATATTGCATGGAAATAGCGGTCGAGCGCGACAGCCCAACCATGCAGGACATGACGCGTGATGCTGAAAACATTGTCGCCGAAGCCCTGCGCGAACTGGCCCGATGGCTCTACCGGCAGCTCGAAAGCGACTATGAATATCAAATCTCCGATAAATGCGTCGATGAGGCCATAGCCGCGAACGCCTACACCTTCACAGACGCTGGCCGCCGTTTCGGCTGAACGAAAGCGCCCACCTCACGGTTGGGCGCTTTTTTCATGCCAGGCCCTTGAGAGGAAGAGGTCCGCCGGGACGGGATTGAGTCCGGGCGGTCGAGAGAGAGCGCCGCGCGGGCTCGTCCCGTCACGCTCTTTCGAGGTTTCACCCATGAACATTCTGTCTTCCGTTACCGCCGCATCGGCCGCGCCGCTTCCGCTCGCCCCGTCGGCAGCCATTCTCGCCGCCGCCAATGCACTGCTCACCCATCTCGAACGTGGCAATCAGATCGACGCCGCTATCCTGCGCCGCGCCATGAAAACCGCGTTCGGCGCGTCCGACGCCGCCGGCGCCTGGGACTGGAAAGCAGCCTACGAGGCGTGCGAGGTCGCGACCGTCCTGTTCCTGCACAAGTACGGAAAAGCACTTTTCCGCAAAGCCGCCTCTCCTGCTACACGTCTTTCCGTGCTGGCGAAGATCGCGGCTCTGTTGCCGACGCACACGCGCCGATCCGAGGAAAGCCAGGCATTCCAGCAATTTTCGACGCCGCTGCCGTTGGGGCTTGCGGCACTGACAGCAGCGGCGATCACGCCGGCTGACCGTGTGTTGGAGCCGTCGGCAGGCACCGGTCTGCTCGCCATCCTCGCGGCAACGGAAAGCGGCGCGCTGATCCTCAATGAACTGGCCGAGACCCGTGTCGAATTGCTGGCATCGCTCTTTCCGGCAACTCGCGTCACCCGTTTCGACGCCGCGCAGATCGACGATCATCTGGACGCCGGCGCCGTGCCCTCCGTGGCGTTGATGAACCCGCCCTTCTCGGCATTGGCGCATGTTGCGGGGCGCTCGGCTGACGCAGGCTTTCGCCACATCGCTTCAGCGCTGAATCGGCTCGCGCCCGGCGGGCGTCTCGTCGCCATCACCGGCGCGAACGTCGGCCCTGATATGCCGGACTGGCGCGAGGCCTTCGTCCGCTTGCAGGCGTGCGGCCGCGTCGTGTTCAGCGCCGCGATTGCCGGCGCGGTCTATGCCAAACACGGCACGACCTTTCCAACGAGGCTGACGGTCATCGACAAGCTGCCCGCCGACGATCCGACACTGTTCCCGGCCTCGCCGGGCATGGCGCCCGACGCCGCTACGCTGCTCGACTGGATCGGCACGCATGTGCCGCCCCGGTTGCCGGTCACGCTGCCCGCAATATCCGTGCCGATCTCGGCGCCACTGAAGACCGTGAGCGGCTATCTCACGCGCACGACAATCACTCGCCCCGATGCCCCTACCAGCATCGATCCCGAAGGCATCCCGCTGGCCTATGACATCGTGGACTGGACGCCGCCTGAGGGCGCACACCTGACCGAGGCGATCTATGAAGAATACGGTTTGCAGTCGATTCGTATTCCCGGCTCTCAGGCCCATCCGACCAAGCTGGTGCAATCGGCGGCGATGGCGAGCGTCTCGCCGCCCAAGCCCAGCTATCGGCCAATGCTGCCAGCGAACATCACCGCGCTGCTTTCCGACGCCCAGTTGGAGACCGTCATCTACGCCGGCGAAGCGCATGGCGATCTTCTCGCCGGATCGTGGACGGTCGACGAGACTTTTGACAACGTGAGCGCAGCGCCTACCGACGCCGCGAACGCCGTCCGCTTCCGGCGCGGCTTCATGCTCGGCGATGGCACCGGCGCGGGAAAAGGCCGCCAGGCCGCCGGCATCATTCTCGACAACTGGCTTCAGGGGCGCCGTAAGGCGGTGTGGATCAGCAAGTCCGACAAGCTGATCGAGGATGCGCAGCGGGACTGGTCGGCGCTCGGCATGGAGCGCCTGCTGGTGACGCCACTGTCGCGCTTTGCCCAGGGCAAGCCAATCACCCTTCAGGAAGGCGTCCTATTTGCAACCTACGCCACGCTGCGCTCCGACGAGCGTGGAGAGAAGGTTTCGCGCGTCCGGCAGATCGTCGATTGGTTGGGTCAAGAGGCGGGGAGCGGCTCTGCCGCAACAGGGAACGCAAAGAGCTTCGACGGGGTGATCATTTTCGACGAAAGCCATGCCATGCAGAACGCCGGCGGCGGCAAAAGCGACCGCGGCGACGTCGCCCCATCACAGCAAGGGCGCGCCGGCCTGCGCCTGCAACATGCGCTGCCCGATGCCCGCATCGTCTATGTCTCGGCGACGGGGGCCACGACCGTTCACAATCTCGCCTATGCACAGCGGCTCGGGCTCTGGGGCGGGGAAGATTTCCCGTTCTCAACCCGCGCCGAATTCGTCGAAGCGATCGAAGACGGCGGCGTCGCGGCCATGGAAGTGCTGGCGCGCGACCTGCGCTCACTCGGCCTCTACACATCGCGCTCGCTCTCCTATGACGGCGTGGAATACGAGCTGGTCGAGCATGCGCTGACCGACGAACAGCGCCGCATCTATGACGCCTATGCTGGCGCATTTTCCATCATTCACAACCATCTCGACGCGGCGATGGAAGCCGCCAACATTACCGGCTCCGACGGCACGCTGAACCGCCAGGCTAAGTCCGCCGCCCGCTCGGCCTTCGAATCGACCAAGCAGCGTTTCTTCGGCCATCTTCTGACGTCCATGAAGACGCCGACGCTGATCCGCTCCATCGAGCGCGATCTCGGCGAGGGCCACGCCGCCGTCGTGCAGATCGTCTCGACCGGCGAGGCGCTGATGGAGCGGCGCATGGCGGACATCCCCACCGAAGAGTGGAACGACATCCGCGTCGATATAACGCCGAGGGAATACGTTCTCGATTACCTCGCCCATTCCTTCCCGGTGCAGCTCTACGAGCCCTTCACCGACGCCGAGGGCAATTTGTCTTCGCGGCCGGTGTTTCGAGATGGCCAGCCCGTCGAAAGCCGGGAAGCCGTCGCCCGCCGCGATGAGCTGATCGAACGGCTCGCATCACTCCCACCCGTTCCGGGCGCGCTCGACCAGATCGTGCAGCGGTTCGGCACGGATAGGGTGGCTGAGGTGACGGGCCGCTCTCGCCGCATCGTCCGAAAGGGCGACCGCCTCGCCGTCGAAAACCGCGCGCCCTCCGCCAATCTGGCCGAGACGGCCGCCTTCATGGATGACGTGAAACGCATCCTCGTCTTCTCCGACGCCGGCGGCACCGGGCGCAGCTATCACGCGGACCTGTCGGCAAAGAACCAGCGGCTACGCGTCCATTACCTGCTCGAACCCGGATGGAAGGCCGACGCCGCCATTCAGGGATTGGGCCGCACCAACCGCACAAATCAGGCGCAGCCGCCGCTGTTCCGGCCTATCGCGACCGACGTGAAGGCCGAGAAGCGCTTCCTTTCCACCATCGCCCGGCGGCTCGATACGCTTGGCGCGATCACACGCGGGCAGCGGCAGACCGGCGGACAAGGCCTGTTCCGTCCCGAGGACAACCTTGAGAGCCCCTACGCCCGCGACGCGCTGCGTCAGCTCTATCTGCTGATCGTCCGCGGCAAGATCGAGGGCTGCTCGCTCGAACGCTTCGAGACCGCCACCGGCCTGAAACTGATGGACGCCAACGGGATCAAGGACGAGTTGCCGCCGATCACCACATTCCTGAACCGCTTGCTGGCGCTGACGATCGAGCTTCAGGGCATCCTCTTCACGGCCTTCGAGCAATTGCTCGACGCCAAGGTGCAGGGCGCGATTGCCAGCGGCGTTTACGACGTCGGGCTTGAGACGCTGACCGCCGAGAGCTTCGTCGTCTCGGATCGCAAGACGATCTACACGCATCCTGCGACGGGCGCGGAGACCCGGTTGCTGACCATCATCGAGAAGCGCCGCAATCGGCCGCTCCTGCTCGACGATGCGCTGGCCCATCTCAGCGATGGCCAGGGCAAACCGCTGGTCAACGCAAGATCGGGCCGCGCCGCTATTCAGGTTCCCGCGCCCTCTATCATGCTTGATGACGGCGAGATCGAACGCCGCATCCGGCTCATCCGGCCGATGGAGCATCATTACGCCCCATTCAAATCAATGGCCGACAGCCATTGGGAGGAAGCCGACCGGCAGACCTTCGCGCTCGCCTGGACGCGCGAACTCGACGATGTGCCAGCCCTTACGGAGAGCACGCTGCACATCGTCAGCGGATTGCTCCTGCCGGTCTGGAAGCGCCTGCCGAACGAGTCCACGCGCGTCTATCGGCTCCAGACCGACGACGGCGAGCGGATCATCGGGCGGCGCGTGTCGCCCGCATGGGCGGCGAACGCCTCATCGACTGGCACGGCGAAACTGTCGGCCGAAGACGCCTATGCCGCGCTGATCGAGGGGCGGACGATCATCGACCTGGCGGAAGGGCTCCAGCTGCGCCGCGTCCGCGTCATGGGCGCCTATCGCATCGAACTCTTGGGCTTCACCGAGGCGATGCGCGAGCGGCTGCGCAACCTTGGGCTCTTCACCGAGATCATCGCGTGGACGCTGCGCTTCTTCGTCCGCGTCGACGACACCGGACCAACCGTCCTCGGCAAGCTGTTCGATATTTACCCGGTGTCGCGCATCTCCGACCGGGAGGCAGCGTGATGTCACGCCTCGACGCGTCCGATCTGGCGCAACGTCTTGGCAGACAGGCCGAGGCGGTATGCCGCCATTATCTCGACGCCGGCCGCCGCCAGGGCAATTACTGGCAAGTCGGCGATGTCCGTAATTCGCCGGGCCGCTCGATGTTCGTGCGGCTCAAGGCTTCGCCCAAAGGCCAAGCCGGCAAATGGCAGGACGCCGCGACGGGTGAGCATGGCGATCTGCTCGATGTGATCCGCGAATCGCGCGGTCTCAGCGACTTCGCCGATGTCGCAGAGGAAGCCCGGCGGTTTCTCAAGCACCCGCATCCCGAACGCGCACAGTCGAAGAAGCCAGTGGGCACGCCAGCGGCGCAAGGCTCGTCCGAAGCGGCGCGGCGGCTGTTCGCCATGTCGCAGCCCATCGGCGGCACCATCGCGGAAACGTATTTACGCAAACGCGGCATCACGACTTTGCACGGAACCGGACATCTCCGTTTCCATCCCCGCTGCTACTATCGGCCCGATGAGCATGAGCCCACCGAAACGTGGCCGGCGTTGATCGCCGCCGTCACCGATCTGTCCGGCCAGATCACCGGGGTGCATCGCACCTGGCTCGCCCCCGACGGTTCGGATAAGGCGCCCATCGACACGCCGCGCAAGGCGATGGGCGACCTCCTGGGGCACGCGGTTCGCTTAGGCATCGCCGGCGAAATCATGGCGGCCGGCGAAGGCATCGAAAGCGTGCTGTCCGCACGCGAGGTCTTGCCCGGCATGGCGACGGCAGCGGCATTGTCCGCAACACACCTCGCCGCCATCCTCTTTCCCGAAACGCTGCGCCGGCTCTACATCGTGCGCGACAACGATCCGGCCGGCGACGGCGCGATGGCGAGATTGACCGAACGGGCGAACGCGGTCGGGATCGAGGCCATCATGCTGTCGCCGAGATCAGGGGACTTCAACGAGGATCTCCGGCGCTTTGGCATCGACGCGCTTCGGGCCAATGTCCGGGTGCAACTCGCCCCGCAGGACGTCAGCCGATTCATGTCTCTTGTGGCATAGCCGGGAGGGAGGAATGTGGCGGGGTCATCGCCAGGCCGCCCGGATGCCCTACAATCGGCAACGAACCGCGCCTCGGCCTTTGAGAGGGCGAGCGGCCCACAAGCAGCCCGTCCCGGCAATGGCTGCGCCCGGCTATTTTCCGGCGCGTCTCTGGCGAGCCGCTTTCCATCGCGAAACAAAATAGCCGGTCTTCGCCATCCTCCGCTGCGCTCCGGCCCGGCGCTTCGCGCCGGGTGCAGGCCCGTCCCGCCCATGGGCTTCGTCGCCAGAAGGCCGCGACGGTCGCGGTCCACCGACGGAGCATCCCATGAGCGCGTATGACAACTACGAACCCCACCACGATTCCTCACCCACCGACCACCTTTTGCAAGAGCTTCAGCTTTATGGCTACCGCCCCTTCGCGGACGAACCCGACCCCCGGCCACTGCCCGAGGGCCATCGCGTCGCCGGCGCCATCGCCGACATCTTCGACGCCCTGATCTCGACCCTGGAGGACACGCGCCTCGAACCCGACCTCGACGATCTCCTCTGGTCGAGCGTCAATCTCTTTCACCGCGCTTGCCAACGGATCGAACGCGACCTCGACGACAACGAGCAGACGCAACGCCGCCTGCAAACCGAGCAGGACGGCAGCGAGGTGAAATCGGTCGAACTGGAGCGCCTCATCGCCCAGGGGCAAACCCTTCTCGAACGGCGCGACGCCTTCGAGCTGATGCGCGACCAGGCCGCCGATCACTTCGAGCGGCAAACCGGATCGAGCTGGAGACCGCGCACCGGCTCCAAGGTCAATCATCGCAATCTGACCTCGGCCATGATCGACAGCCGCGACTTCCTCGCCGCCAAGCGCCGCGCCGAGAACGAAGTGCTCATCCCCGCCGGGCCGAAGATCGCCTTCTCCGGCGGCGACAGCGCCGACCACAAGCTCATCTGGGCCAAGCTCGACCAGATCCACGCCAAGCACCCCGACATGGTGCTGATGCATGGCGGTTCGCCGAAGGGTGCCGAGAAGATCGCCGCCCGCTGGGCAGACCATCGCAAAGTGCCGCAGGTTGCCTTCAAGCCCGACTGGACCAAGCACGCCAAGGCCGCACCCTTCAAACGCAACGACCAGATGCTGGCCGTCCTGCCGATCGGCGTCATCATCTTCCCCGGCACGGGCATTCAGGACAATCTCGCCGACAAGGCCCGCAAGATGGGTATCCCGGTCTATCGGTTCGGCGAGGGCGGCGTTTGAACGCCGGTGCATTGTCTATATCCGTAATCCTGCAATTCCGTATCCTCGGTTAGTCAAAGTCAGCCACCGGTTAGCATTGGCGGCCCATCCTGGTTCGACGGGCCATGGGACTTTTCCGCCAGTCCGCGCGTCCCTCTTCGAACGGCGACTATTGGCAATAGCGGACCTCAACGCGGCGATACCTGGCGCAGGCCGACCGTCTTCGGCAATCAACCGTTCGAGCCAGTCCTGTACAATCTGCTGCGCTGCGGCTCGGAAAAGGAGAACGAACCGGATCGGACGTGTCAGTTGTCGAACGACTGCACGTCGACCTCAATACCGTTGAGGCGGAGGATCGAAGCGACCGTCCGCGCCCATGCATTTGCTCGGTCGAGCGATTGACTGGGAATTGGACTGAACGCGACAACTCCGCCATAGCCGTCGCAGTCACCCAGTCCTTCCCGTTTCAACCATCGCGCCAGACCTCGCCGGGCGTCCAACACGCGCACCAGCGCTGTCCCGCATTTGCCCTCCGATATCGCCGCGATCCCCGAGAGAAACATCGGCGTCGGGACATGGCTATCGCCATCCCGGACCCCTGCCTCGTTCGCCCACGCCCAAAGCTGCGACCACTCGGCATCGGCGCGGGCGCCCGTCGGCAGGATTGGCGGCTCGCCCGGTTCGACCGCCTCCGCATCGCAAGAACCGGGATAGGCGGTTGAGAACGACGGCAGCGCGCCGGGGTTCATGTTCCATCCGGTGACGATCACGGCCGTCTTCCCTGTGCGGTTGCGAATGCGCATAGGCACCTCGAAGCGCGCACCATATCCGGTTTTCCACTCGTTGAGCTTAACCGCTTTAGGCTCTGCCATAAGTAGGCCCAAATAGAATTGCGCGGCCAAGTAGCGCCAATCCTCTGGATCGATACCGAGATGGTCGATCAGGAAGGCAGCCTTCGACTTCCCTTTTTCGCTGCCACGGTCGAACAGATATTTGGTGAACTTGCCCTCCGGCATGATGGCCTGGAGGATATTGGACGATTCGGCGATTGCCTTGAACTCGAAAGTCTTGCGTTCCGCCTTCGCAAAGAAGGCGCGGCTCATCTCTTCGAGAACGCGTTGCTCGACATTCGGAGCCAGTTTGCGCGCGACGCAGGCGGCGGCTTTCTTTCCGCGTTCGGTGACCGAGCCGCGAGGCAGCCCATCCGGTCCGGAACTCGCAAGCCATCCATAAGGCTGCCAGACCGCACCGCCGGGCTTGAACGTGCCCGAACCTTCCAGAGGCCAATCTTGCTCGCCCTCGTAACTGAGCTCCTGCACGATCGTCCCATTCTCGATGACGGCGGCGTAGATCAGATTGTCGAAGAAACCGCCGCGATGGAGAGGATTGCCCGCATCGATCACGAAGGCGCCGACATAGCCAAGAACCCCGCGCAAGCTGACATCGATCGCATCACGGATCTCATCATCGAGAGCCGAGAGCGCGACGCACTCTGCTGTATGCAACCTGAAAATACCCAACCCCTGTTCGCGATCGACGCTGTGCCAATCTTCGTCGAGCGAATCGAGCCATTCCCAGATCACATATTTGTAGATGTCCTTGCTGTGCGAAACCTCCCACCCGCTGCCACGCTCGGAGCCATGTACCCCGGTCGTTCGCTCGGCGAAAACGGACAAGGTCGGCATTCCGACGCGCAACTGCGATCTTGTACGCCCTAACGAGTCCGCCGTCCCCAATGCTGAAAGCACCTCGCTCGTGAAATAGGCTAATTGCGGATAAGGCAGCCCTTCAACACTCCCGTCGAACAGAAAGGCATAAGCGCTAGTCGGGCATGGTTGATCAGAACGCACAGCAGTCCCCCTGCCCGAGGAAATGGTAATCAATCTGCCCCCGATCAAGCAGCTGAGATTGAATCCGGGAATGTTCGTCGGGGCTTTCGATCTCGCGGGCAACGTCAATCCGTAAGCGGTCCTCAAGGCGCGCCGGCTATGTCCGGAAATAGTATGTGCTGCCGGGCCACGCAACCCTGTAGCCGACGCACCCCCCGCTTCAAATGCGCTGATCCTAGGTTCGCCCAATGGCCTGACGCCATCAACCCGTTAAGGGTCGGACTACGCGAAGCGTGCCGCCGCTTCGGCTTTGCCTGCGCGGTGATTGCGGCCCTAGGCCGACCACATCGGGCGCCTGTCAGCGGGGGATGGTCCTCCGCTCGAAACAGGAGCCGGATCAATGTCTCTCAACGACGCTCACGCCTTCGCTTTCAGTCTCGCGGCCACGCTGATGTCCGTCATCGTCATATTCCGCGCCGGCGACGGCACGTTGTCGGTTGCCCCCGCGAACGAATACGACGGCGAAAAATCCGCGATCGTCCGCGAAATCGACCCCTTCGCCCTATGAGGGGCGAGGGTCATCGCGTCGAAAGTGGAAACCTCGACGGTTTCCACTCCCGCCGCGCCGTGACATTTGCTTTGCTGACCCTCGCGCCGTGGTCGTGGTGGAAGGCGCAACCGTCAGAGCATTTCTTTCGGGAGTCCCCACCATGATCATCCTCGGTATCATTCTATCTGTCGCAGCCATCGGCTTTTTCTGCTGGTTGCTGTTCACGCTCGCCGTCTTCGCGCTGCCGTTCTTTGCTGGCGTCAGCACTGCTCTATGGGCGTATCACACCGGCGCGGGCTGGCTCGGCGCCATCATCGTCGGCCTGGTTGGCGCGGCGCTCACGCTCGGCATCGGGCAGTTCCTGCTGATCGTCGTGCAGCCGCTGTGGGCGCGGATGCTGATCGCGTTCGTCTTCGTCGCTCCGGCTGCACTCTCCGGCTATCACGCCACGCACGGCATCGTGAAACACACCATGCCATCCGAAGCCTGGCAGATCGTCTTCTCGTTGATCGGCGCGGTCGCGGTCGGCGCGACGGCGTTCACGCGCATGGCGGCGATGGCGGCCGCCGTCCCTCCGGGCCACGGGCCTGTCCGAGCCTGACGACGTCTGTCCCCGTTGGTGGGGCAGCAACGGCGAGTTTGCACCCCCCGCGTCGTAATAACGGCTGAGCGGCGCGAAGGGCGGATAGCCAAAGTGCCTTGGATGGCGGCCGTGAAATTCGCTGACCTCGGCGGCGTGGGTTCGCTTCGCTGCCGAGGGACGGAGAGCGGCGGGCGTTCCCGGAGACGATAGCCGCGCCGGGAATGCAAGAGCCGGCCTGCGGCGAGGAAATGCCGAACCGGTGGGTCGTCGAGCAACGTCCCCTTGCCGGTCGCAGGGCGCCATAGTCTCCGCATCTCTCCGCTTGCGAGCGCTCCAAACGGCCTTCTCAATGGGCTGATCTGGCCGAAGAACGGCTGACGCCTCGACCGCCTATGCCGCAACGGCGGCGTCCGACTTTCTTCCCCTGTCGGACCCCCACCCCACGCGGTGAACCGCGTTGGGACCCCGAGGGCGCCGTCATTCCTCGCGAAACAACAAAGTCGGCCTTTGCCGTCCTCCGCTTCGCTTCGGTCGCAAGCGATGCGGTGTCGGTCGCCTCCGGCCCGTCGATCGCCATCGAGGCCGCATGGTGCGGGCTCGAAGCGAAAAACGGAGACTTATCATGGCGACCATCGGCACCTTCAAAAAGGCCGGCTCGAACGAGTTCACCGGCGAAATCGTCACCCTCAGCGTTCAGGCCAAGGGCGTGCGCATCATTCCCGACCTGCGCGCCACCGGCGAGAACGCCCCCAGCCACCGGGTCCTGGTCGGCCGCGCCGAAATCGGCGCAGCCTGGTCCAAGCGCTCCAACGAAGGCCGCGAATACCTCGGTCTCAAGCTCGACGATCCGAGCTTCAACGCCCCGATCTACGCCAACCTCTTCGATGACGAGGACGGCGACGGTTACTCGCTCATCTGGTCCCGCCCCAACGGGCGCCGGGGCGACTGAGCCCTTCGCCAAGGCCCCGGCCCGAAAGGCCGGGGCCGCCCTTCGCCGCCGACCGAATCAGTTCGGCGCGAGCGGCTGCCAAATTCGAGAATACGAACGCCGCTGCCGCCGATTTCATGTGGCGTCGAAAGCAAGAGCGACTAAAATAGCCGTAATTCTGGCAAGTGCGTTTTGCCCGGTGGGAGGTGATCATGCATGATCACCGCCCGACAATCACGGGCCGCACGCGCGTTGCTGGGTTGGACACAGGAGACGCTCGCTGACAAGGCCCAGGTATCGCTGACCGCGCTCAAGCGCCTCGAATCCGAAAGCGGGCTCGATGTGTACGAGACGACGCGGGACCAGGTGCGTAGGGCTCTGGAAAGCGCAGGGATCGTCCTCCTGTCCACGGACAAAGGCGAGGGTGTTCTGCGGCTCCATGAACCACGAAATTCATCTCCCCAGCGTTAGCTGCCAACGAAATTGGCCACGCCATTCAGGTGGTACGGGGAAGACCTGTCTTCGATCAAAGATAGCGGTTCATTTTGCGCCCATAGAAACCGTCAGGCAGTATGGTCACCGCTGATGGAGCGCTCGACACCGACTTTCTTGGATGAACCGCCGCAAGGCCCCAAGCTCACGTCTTACGACCGTGAGCACATGGTCCTGTACTTGCGTCTGCTCGATGCCGAGCGCGACGGCGCGGATTGGCGCGAAGCTGTCCAGGTCCTGTTCGGTCTCGACCCCGATCTCGAACCAGACAGGTGCCAGCGCGTTCACACTGCGCACTTGGCGCGCGCCAAGTGGATGCCCGAGAGCGGATATCGAGAATTGCTGGGCAAAGGCCAATCCCACTAACCCGTGATGCCATTACGGCATCACCCGGTGCCGAGATTCCAACTTCCGCAAGTCAGCCCATCCGGGAATCCTGATTCCCCCGCAATCGATTGATAAGGGGAGAATGATCATGCTGCCCGATGCGTCAAATTGGCGCTCAGCGGCTCGTTACGACCATGTCGAGAAACTGACAGCATCGGGCCTCGCATGGGAATGGCTGCGCCGAAACGAAGCCTACAACAGCGATTTCGAGGCCCTCTCGGCGAAAGGCGCGGACCGCGACGCGCTCGCAAGAAGCGTCCGCGAGCGATGGAGGTTGCGATTTCGCGGTCGATCCGTTTCCCGATCATTCGGCGGCATCAGTCTTCTGGCTGCCTGAGGACGACACCAGCGTCGTCATCCTCGCGTCGTTGCCACCCTGCCTTACCGAGGACACCGATGGTAGCCAGCTTCCATCTGCCGCCGCAACCCAAGTCGATCAACAAGGCGTTCATGCGGTTCTTGATCTGGGCAACGGCGAGCAGCTGCAAGTGCTGGCAACCGTCACCGCGCCCGCCACAGCCGTCATCCCTCTCGGGCTCGATGGATTCGGCAGACTTGAAGCCCTTCACCGCCTGCTCGCGGCGATCCATCGCCGCGCCATACCGCCGGACAGCCGGATCACGCCGCAGCAGCGCGCCCGGGTCAAGCGCATGTTGCGCGCCGCCGACGGGGCGCGCGACGGCGCGACCCAGCAGGACATCGCCCGCATCATCTTCCGTATCGGCGACATCGACCGGGACGAATGGCAGGCCTCTTCAGCCCGCCATGCCGTGAAGTCCCTCCTGCGCGATGCCCGCGCCCTCATCTCCGGCGGCTATCTGCGCTTGCTAAGGCATCGTCATCGAGCCTGATCATCGCCGCGCCCGGTGGGCGAAATTGATACCCCCCAACTTCGCCCTGCATGTCGCCGGGCTCGCTTCGCCATCGTGGCCCTCAATCGCCGCCCCTCCTCGGCGGCCCCATTGAGCCCACGAAAGGCCGTCCCATGCGACCCGATCTCGCCGTCCTGCCGCCGCGCTTTCTGCGCACCAAGGAAGCCGCCCAATTCCTCAGCCTGTCGGCGCGCACGCTCGAAAAGCACCGCACCTACGGCACCGGCCCCGCCTACAAGAAGCTCGGTGGACGGGTCGTCTACGCAGTCGACGACCTGCAAGCCTGGGCAGAGCGCGGCGCCGTAACCTCGACGTCGGACCCGCGCGGGCTGGTCCTTCCCGCCAAGCGTCATCCGCTCGCCCCTGTCGCCCAATCCAGCCGCTTTGCGCGCTGAGCGGCTTTCCAGATGGCGGCGCGGCATCGGACCAATTCGGAGCGCGGACAGCTCGATCTGTTCCGGGCGCTCCCCGGTGACTTCGCGCCCCGAGACGCGCAGGATCTCATGGCCTATCCGTTCTTTTCTCTCTCGAAGTCCCATCGCGTCGCGCCGATCGATTTCCTTTCCGGCGATGTCGCGATCCGTGTCGAGGCCGTGCCCGATCACGGCATGGCGACGATATGGGACGCCGACATCCTGATCTGGGCAGCGAGCCAGATCGTCGAGGCGCGCGATGGGGGCTTGCGCACCTCGCGCCTGATGGCCGCCACACCATACGAAATCCTCCGCTTCATTGGCCGCGGCACATCCCTGCGTGACTACGACCGGCTCAAAGCCGCGCTGGACCGCCTTCAGTCCACGACCGTCTGCACCACGATCCGCCAGCCAGCCGAGGGGCGCAGGCATCGTTTCTCGTGGATCAACGAATGGAAAGAACGCACCGGCCGCGACGGTCGGCCCGACGGCATCGAAATGATCTTGCCCGACTGGTTTTATCGGGCCGTTCTCGACGACGCGCTCGTGCTGACTATCGACCACGCTTACTTCAATCTGGTCGGCGGCCTCGAACGCTGGCTATACCGTATCGTGCGCAAGCATGGCGGTCGGCAGCGCCACGGCTGGCGCTTCGACTTTCGCCATCTGCATCAGAAATCCGACGCGCTGTCGCCGTTCAAGCGCTTTGCCTTCGAGCTGCGCGACATCATCCGGCGCCAACCTTTGCCTGGCTATCGGCTGTCTCTCGAAGTCGAGATCGGCGGACGGACGCTGCTCGCCTTCGAACCGAATCCACCCTGTGGAAAACCTGTGGATAGCTTCGTGCCATCGGGAACCCGAAGGCACGTGCCATCAGGAACCCGCCTATCGTGCCAGCAGGAACCCAAACCGGCCCTAACTCCATGTCCTGAAAAGAAAAATCGCGCACCTAACTTAGAATCTAACAAAGAATCTTCTTTAACTGTTTCTATGGGTGTGAAGCACGCGCCCAGTGCCGCCCGCGATCATCCTGCCAATGATCGTGGGCGTTCGCAAGAAGCTGCGAAAGAACCATCCCGATCTGTCCGTCTTCCGTGGATTCCAGGTATCGCGCCGGAGGACACGCCATGAGCGGATCATCGACATCACCCCGAGCGGCTCACGCTTCTTTCCGTGGTCGATATCAGGATCGCCACAAGCAGGGATCGGAAGGTCGGGCGGCCAAGCTAACTCGCGTCTTCGCTGTCGCAGAACGCGATACGGACAAGATTCTTAACGTGCTCACCCGAACCCTCGTCCCCTCGGGGGACATCTCTCCGCCGTGGCGGAACTCTCAGCCTACATCACCCGGCATCCATGCAGGAGACTGGCAGACGGCCTCAAACGTTGGTTGCAGACTTCGGCGCGAGCGCCTGGCCGTCACCCGTTTTCCAGATGAAGACGGTTCCTTCGACCCAGATACGGTGCATCAGCACGGCCATTCGGCGCGCGAGCGCGGTGACGGCCCGCTTATGCCCCCGGCTCTTCACCAGCCGCATGCCCCATGCCTTCAGCGACGACCAGCGCTTCACACGGATGAGCAGGACGTGCGCGGCCTCGTAGAGCGCTGCTCGCGCCATCGCGTCACCGCTCTTGGACACACGCCCGTTCCAGTCGACCTCGCCCGATTGGTAGGCACGCGGCGTCAAGCCGAGATGTGCGCCGACAGACTTGGAGCGTCGAAACCGCGACGGCACGTCGATGGTTGCGCGATAAGTCAACGCCACCATGGGACCGACGCCGGGAACGGTCATCAAACGGCGGCACACCTCATCGTCCCGGGCGAAGTCCATCGTCACCTTTTGCAGGTTGGCGTATTCGAGAGCCAGGGCACGCCTCGCGGTCAGCATCGGGTTGAGCGCCCGCATCAGCATCGCACGATCGCCGGCAAGTTCCCGAACGCGCGCCTCGAAGTTGCGTTTGGACACGACGCCCATCTTCAGGCCGAAGCTGCGCAACATGCCTCTGATCGCCAGCTCGATATCCGTCAGCTTGCGCACCAGCGTCTGCCTGGCCACCAGCAGGAAGCGCAGTTCCTGCGCGGTCTGCGTCTTCACATGCACGGCGCGGAACCAGCCGGTGCGCATGATGTTGGCGATCCCGCGCGCATCATTGCGATCGGTCTTGTTGGGCATCGCCGACAGCGCCGCCTTGGCATGCCGCGTCTCGATGCACACGACCGGAAGACCGGCTTCGGCCATGCCGCCGTAAAGCCATTGCGACGGAGCGCCAGCCTCAAGGCCAATCCGCTTCATCGCCATACCGCATTGTGCGAAGAAGGCGACGAGGTCGTCCGGTTCGGAAGCAACCTTGGCCTCCTTCTTCACGACCCCATCAGCATCGACGATGCAGATGCTCGTCATCTCAAGGGAAACATCCAGTCCTGCAAAGTAGTCCATTCTCTCTCTCCATTCCGGTTGGTGAAGGACCGGAAAATGCCGGTCGGTTCACGGATCACGGTATGGCAAGAGGCGCTTTCTCCACACGCAACGAGAACAGAAACAGTTACCCCAGCTAACCTTTTAGAGCGCGCACGCGACGTGGAAAACCTCATTCACGAGGCCGCTAGCGCCCTCGATGTGACCAGGAATTCTCACCGCAAATCGCCTCGGCAGGTTTGGCACGACGTTCCCCAACTGCCTCTCGACGACCGTTCGGGAGGCAAGCCATGATTGTCGCGCTCCTCAACCAGAAGGGCGGCGTCGGCAAGACGACGCTGGCCATCAACCTAGCAAGCGCATGGGCCGGAAAGGGGAAGAAGGTCACGCTGATCGATGCGGACCCCCAGGGCTCGGCGCTCGACTGGTCGCAAGCCCGCAGCCGCGAGGGCCTGCCGCGCCTCTTCGGCGTCGTCGGCCTGGCGCGCGACACTATGCACCGCGAAGCGCCCGAACTGGCGCGTGACGCCGACATCGTGGTGATCGATGGGCCGCCGCGTGTCGCCGCGCTGATGCGCTCGGCGCTGCTCGCATCCGACCTGGTGCTGATCCCCGTGCAGCCATCGCCGCTCGACGGCTGGGCCTCAGCCGAAATGCTCGCGCTGGTGACCGAAGCGCGCATCTATCGGCCGGACCTCATCGCCCGTTTTGTCCTCAATCGCTGCGCCGCGCGCACGGTTCTCGCCCGCGAGACGGCCGAGACGCTCGCCGATCACGATCCGCCGGTTCTCGGCTCCACCATCGGCCAGCGCGTCGCCTTCGCGGCCGCCGCGCAATCGGGCCGCCTCGTGTCCGAGCTGGACGACGACACGCCCGCCGCGCGTGAGATCGCGGCGCTGGCGGATGAGATTGATCGCCTGCGTATCGGGAGGACAGCGCAATGAGTGAGCATCCGATCCGTCGCGGCTTCACCAACCGGCCCGCCGATCCGGAACACTGGATCAAGGCGACCGACAAGCCGCCGCGCAGCGGCGACGGCCCCGGCTTTACCGCGCGGCTCACCATCGACGTAACGCCGGACCAGCGGGCCCGGATCAAGATCGCCGCTTTCAAGCGCGGGCAGACCGTCGCCGACATGCTGCGAGACCTGCTCGCGCGCGAATTCCCCAAAACCGAAGGAGGCCCATCATGACCGGCACCGCAGCTTCCCGCGCGTGCGGCGGCCCCGTGCCGATGCTCGCGCGCTCCGACAACCTGACCCATGTCGAACTGACCTGGGTCGAAAAGCGGATCGAGACCTGGATCCGGTTCGGCCATGCGGCCCATGAGGAGATCATCGACCGGCGCCGCCGCGTCCTGTCGTTCCGTCCCGGGGCCGTTTTCGCCTTCGTTCGATGGGCGGCCAACGACTTCGGTACGATCCTCTCGCGCATCGACATCGTGCGCGCCGTGCAGACTGGCGAGCCCTATCAGACGTTGCCTTTCGTGCGCCCCGGTGGCGACATCCTCTTGAGGATCGACAGCTGGCCCAAGGTCGAACAGGTGCTGCGCCATATCGACGCCGTGGAAGCCGCCGGCATCGGTCCTTGCGAGGTCTGCCCCGATCACTGGCGTCACGTTCATCACCGTCTCAGCGCCGGCGAGACGCTGCGCGCCTATACGTCCGCGCGCCATCGGGCCTGGCTGAAACGGCGGGAGGTCGCGCCATGAGTCGTAGCCTCATCCTCATCCTCCTGACGACGCTCGCCGCGGCCCTGGCCGTCGTCACGCCCGCCTGCGTCGGTCTGCCGATCAAGCTGATCTGGAACGGGTCCGCCAGCGTGCCGATCGGGCTCTACGAGATCGTCTCGCCGGAGCAGATCGATGTCACCGATCTCGTCGCGGTCGCGCCGCCAGAACCACTCGCCGCCTGGATGGCCGGGCGCGGCTATCTCGCGCGCGGCGTGCCGCTCCTGAAGCGCGTCATGGGCGTTCCCGGTCAGCGGATCTGCCGCATCGGCAATGCCGTCACCGTCGATGCCGTGCCGCTCGGCGACGCGCTCGACCGCGATCGGCGCGGCCGCGCCTTGCCGGTCTGGCAGGGCTGCCATCGTATCCTCGACGGCGAAATCTTCCTGATGAACCCTGCCGTCCGCGACAGCCTGGACGGCCGTTATTTCGGGCCCCTCCCAGCGCGCGACGTCATCGGCAAAGCGACGCCGCTTCTCACCGACGAGGCCGGCAACGGCCGCTTCATCTGGCGCGCGGCGACGCGATGAGTGCCACGATTTTATAGGTCCAACCCACATCAAGAGGAGATGTCCATGCCGCAGATCGGCCAATTCATACGGAACCCGTCAGGTCTCTCGGGGCGCTTGCGCACGGCTTGTCTTGATATCGAACTCAGCCTCATTCCAGTCGAGCTGTCCGACACCGAAAACACGCCGGACTACCGCATTCATCTCGACAGCGATGACGGACCGGAGATCGGCGCGGGCTGGACACGCACCGGCGAGCGCGCGGGCGAGTATATCGCCGTGGTGATCAACGATCCCACCTTGCCGCAGCCGATCCGCGCCAATCTCTTCCGCGAGGACGCCAATGGGCGGGCCTGGTCGCTGCATTGGAGCCGCCCGCAGTGCCGCGGCGCGCGGGCCTGATCCGATGCGCCGGGCTGTCCTCCTTCTCCTTTCCGGCCTGTGGTTCGGGAGCGCGCTGACGGCGCCGGCCAGCGCGGAGCCGCCGAGCCTCATCTCGGCGTCGGCACGCAAGCCCGTCGGCGACCTCGTCGCCGAAGCGGCGCAGCGCTTCGCGCTTCCTGCCGCCTGGATTCGCGCGGTGATGAAGACCGAAAGCGGCGGCGATCCCCGCGCCGTCTCGCCCAAGGGCGCGATGGGTCTGATGCAGATCATGCCGGAGACCTGGCGCGATCTACGCATCCAGCACCGCCTCGGCGGCGATCCCTTCGATCCCCGCGACAACATCATCGCCGGATCGGCCTATATCCGATGGCTCTTTGATCGCTACGGTTCACCCGGCTGGATCGCCGCCTACAATGCCGGTCCCGGCCGCTACGAGGCATCGCTCTCCGGTCGCCCCTTGCCGGCCGAAACGCGCGCCTATGTCGCCGCCGTCGTTCCCAATCTCAGCGGCGATAGCGATCCCGGCGGCGTAATCGTCGCCTCCATCAACCCGCTGGCTTGGACCCGCGCGCCGCTCTTCGTAGCGCAGTCCGATCGCCAAACCGCCGCCGATCCCGTGCCGGAAAAACCGACGTCCAACGCCGCGTCGGCCGCAGCGTCATCGCCCCCGCTCGTGCGCGATGTTTCTGCGATCGCGCCGCGATCGTACGGCCTGTTCGTCCCCCGTGCCGACGCGGAGACGATACGATGAGCGCCGCCGTTCCCGATCGCAAAAGAGCGTTCCCCAGCGTGTCATGGCGTGCGCTGAGGGGGAGAACCTGGAACACGACCGGACGATGGCGAGATAAAAAGCCGCGAGGTGCGGCGGTTCGCGGTCGTTTTGTTTCAATAGGTTATGCAGCGATTTCGCGAGGTGCGGATTTTGCTCGCACCTCGCAGCTTTGCCGATTTGCGAGCTTTATCCGTGGCCTGAGGCGATGTGCGGGGTGTCGGCCATGACCGGCGACAGCGACTTCCGCATCCGGCCAGGCCGTATCCGCTCAACCGGCAAACAGGCCGCGCGCCCGTTCATTGCGCAGGCGCTCGCCGCCGCGCAGAAGGCGGGTGCCCGCATCTCGCGATCCGGGCGCATCACCCCTGGAAACCGCTCGACCTTCGGCCGCGGCCGCACGGCGAGCGTTCGCGCCAACCGGCTCCTGACCGGCCGCTCTCGCATCGTGGTCATCAAGACCCGGGTGGTGCGCCACAAGGGGCGCGCGACGCCGCTCAAGGCTCATCTCACCTATCTGCGTCGCGACGGCGTCACTCGTGACGGGGAGAAGGCCCGGCTGTTCGGTCCGGGTGAACGTGATGTCGACGGCCAGGCGTTCGCCGAACGCTGCGATGAAGATCGCCATCACTTCCGCTTCATCGTCTCACCGGAGGACGCGTCGGAGATGACCGATCTCCGGGAGTTTACCCGCGAACTGATGAGCCAGATGGAGAAAGATCTCGGCACCAAACTCGACTGGGTCGGCGTCGATCACTGGAACACCGATAATCCCCACGTCCACATCATTCTGCGCGGCCGCGCCGATGATGGTCAGGATCTGGTCATCGCCCGCGATTACATCAAAGAGGGCATGCGCGCTCGCGCGGCTGATCTCGTCACGCAGGACCTCGGGCCGCGCACTGATCTCGACATCAGTCGCAATGTCGATCGGCAGGTCGAGGCGGAACGCTGGACCCAGCTCGACCGGCAACTCGTGCGCGACGGCCAGGACACCGGCGTCATCGACATGGCGCCGGACCCAGCGGCAAAACCAGACGAGTTTCACATCCAGAAGATCGGACGCCTACGGAAGCTGGAATCGCTCGGCTTGGCCGAGCAGGTCGGCCCTGGCCAATGGATGATCGCCGATGACGCCGAGACGACCTTGCGGGCGATGGGCGAGCGCGGCGACATCATCAAACGGATGCACCGGGCGCTCACCGAGCGTGGCATCGAGCGCGGCTCGGCCAGCTACGTGCTGGCCGGTGAACATCTCGATACGCCGATCGTCGGCCGGCTGGTGACACGCGGTCTCGACGATGAGCTGAAAGGCACGGCCTATGCCGTAGTCGATGGCGTCGACGGTCGCACCCATCACATCAAGCTGCGCGATCTCGACGCCGCCGGCGACAGCGCGACGGGATCGATCGTCGAACTGCGCCGGTTCGAGGACGCCAAGGGCGAACGCCGCGTCGCGCTCGTCGTGCGTTCCGATCTCGACATCGATCGCCAGATCACCGCGACCGGCGCGACCTGGCTCGACCGGCAGAACATCGTCCGCGAGCCGGTTGCGCTGTCCGATGGCGGTTTCGGCGCCGAGGTCCAGCAGGCGATGCGTGCCCGCGCCGACCATCTGGTCGAACAGGGCTTTGGCGAGCGCCAAGGCCAGCGCGTCATCTTCAGCCGCAACCTGATCGAGAACCTGCGCCGGCGCGAGTTGGACGCGCTCGGCGAAAGACTGGCCGCCGAGACCGGTCAGCCCTTCAATCGCGCCGGGAGCGGCGAATATGTCGCCGGTTCCTACCGCCAGCGCTTCACGCTCGCCTCCGGCCGCTTCGCGATGATCGAAGTCGTTAGTGGAGATGGGGGCCTCGGCTTCCAGCTCGTGCCCTGGACGCCATCGCTCGAAAAGCAGCTCGGCCGCCATGTCTCGGGCATCGCCCGCGACGACGGCGGCATCGACTGGAGCTTCGGCCGCAAACGAGGCCTCGGCCTATGACCCCTTCGCCTACGAACCTTTGCCAGAAAAAGGAATTCAAGAATGTCCGCGACGAAAATCCTCTGGGGCCAGATCCTCGCCGTCTTCGCCATCGTGCTCGTGTGCGTCTGGGGCGCCACCGAATGGGTTGCCTGGCGTCTCGCCTTCCAGCCCGAGCTCGGGACGCCCTGGTTCAAGCTGCTGGACTTCCCGGTCTACTATCCGCCAGCCTTCTTCTGGTGGTGGTACGGCTACGACGCCTATGCACCGTCGATCTTCGTCGATGGCGCCTATATCGCGGCGTCGGGCGGCGTGATCGCCGCAGCCGTCGCGATCGGCATGTCGGTCTGGCGCGCGCGGGAAGCATCGAGGGTCGAGACCTACGGGTCCGCACGTTGGGCCGGTGCGCCGGAGGTGAAGGCCGCCGGACTGCTCGGCCCCGATGGCGTCGTGCTCGGCCGCTACGCCCACGACTATCTCCGCCACGACGGGCCGGAGCATGTGCTGTGCTTCGCGCCGACCCGTTCCGGCAAGGGCGTCGGCCTCGTCATCCCCTCGCTGCTGACCTGGCCGGGTTCGGCCATCGTCCACGACATCAAGGGCGAGAACTGGCAGCTCACCGCCGGTTTCCGAGCCCGTCACGGGCGCGTGCTGCTGTTCGATCCGACAAATGCCAAATCCTCAGCCTACAATCCGCTGCTCGAAGTGCGGCGCGGCGAATGGGAGGTGCGCGACGTCCAGAACATCGCCGACATCCTGGTCGATCCCGAAGGCAGCCTTGAAAAGCGCAGCCATTGGGAGAAGACCAGCCACGCCCTGCTGGTCGGCGCAATCCTCCACGTCCTCTATGCCGAAGAGGACAAGACGCTGGCAGGCGTTGCAGCCTTCCTCTCCGACCCCAAGCGCCCCATCGAGTCGACGCTCGCCGCCATGATGAAAACGGCGCACCTCGGCGACGCCGGGCCACACCCGGTCATCGCCAGCGCCGCGCGCGAGCTGCTCAACAAGTCCGAGAACGAGCGCTCTGGCGTGCTCTCCACTGCGATGTCGTTCCTCGGCCTCTATCGCGATCCCGTCGTCGCCGAGGTGACGCGGCGCTGCGACTGGCGCATCACTGACATCGTCGGCGGCAAGCGGCCAACGACGCTTTACCTCGTCGTGCCGCCGTCCGACATCAACCGCACCAAGCCGCTGATCCGACTGATCCTCAATCAGGTCGGTCGCCGCCTCACAGAGGACTTGCAGGCCAAAACCGGGCGTCATCGTCTGTTGCTCATGCTCGACGAGTTTCCGGCGCTCGGACGGCTCGACTTCTTCGAGTCGGCGCTGGCCTTCATGGCGGGTTACGGGCTCAAGAGCTTCCTGATCGCGCAGTCGCTGAACCAGATCGAGAAGGCCTATGGCGCCAACAACTCGATCCTCGACAACTGCCATGTCCGCGTCAGCTTCGCCACGAACGATGAGCGCACCGCCAAGCGCGTGTCGGATGCGCTCGGCACCGCCACCGAGATGAAGGCGATGAAGAATTACGCCGGCAGCCGCTTGTCGCCCTGGCTCGGGCACCTGATGGTGTCGCGCTCCGAAACCGCACGGCCGTTGCTCACCCCTGGCGAGGTGATGCAGCTTCCCGCGACCGACGAGATCGTCATGGTCGCAGGTCTGCCCCCGATCCGGGCGAAGAAGGCGCGCTATTTCGAGGATCGCCGCCTCCAGGAACGTATCCTGCCACCGCCAGTATTGACGCATGCCAAACAAAGCCGCCCCGATGACTGGACCGCACTGCCCTTGCCTCCGCGCCCTCAAATCATCACACGGACCTCCACGCAGATCCATGAGGATGACGATCCAACCGAATCCGAACGCCGCCGTCAGCCTGAACTTAGCCGTGTGCAGCCGGCCAACAAGGGGGAAACGGTCGAGAACGAGTTCGAAATCGGCCTCAACGACGACGATGAGGATGACTCTGCCCGCAACAGCCGGATGAATCGGCTCATGCAGGGCGTCGCACGCCAGGTTTCGCTCGATCCCGCCGACGGCATGGATATGTGAGGCCGCGATGACCAAACCCGCCCGCAAGCAGCGCCTCTCCGTCTATCTCGATCCCGCCGTGATGAGGCGCCTCGCGGATCACGCCGCGCGGCGGGATCAATCCCGCTCGCTGATCGCCGAGGCCGCGATTGAATCCTTCCTGTCACCGGACGCCGCTGAAAAGCAGGAAGCCGCCATCGCCAAGCGCCTCGACCAGATCGACCGCCGGATGACGCGCCTTGAACGCGATGTCGGCATCTCCGTCGAGACGCTCGCCGTCTTCGTGCGCTTCTGGCTCGCCACCACGCCGACCCTCCCCGAACCGGCCGCCCAGGCAGCCCGCACCAAAGCCGCTGAGCGCTACGCCGCCTTCGTCACCGCCCTCGGCCGACGTCTCGCCAAAGGCCCGAAGCTGCGGCAGGAGATCAGCGAAGATGTGGGGGTGGAGGGAGGCTGAAGCAGCGTCCGTTATGCGCCCCATTGCAGTCTTTAGGGTTAGTTTGGCCAATGCCTGGGAGCGGACATGCAACAAAACTGTAGAAAACTGCGGTTTCGCCAAGAACCCAACACTCCCACCTTCTCCGACCATGAAAACTTCCAACTCTTTAGCGCCTTATACGGCGCGGTTTCCGGCCGCTCTGTTCCTCAGCCATAGGATCTGGATGCTCGCCACCACCTTTCCAGTCGTCCGACACAAGCCATTCCTCGAAGTAGAATAGCCATGTCGCGACCCACGGGACAAAGCTCTGATCCAGCCGCATCGATCCGACCCATTCTTGCGCCTTGGGCAAATGCAGACAGAGGCGCAAAGGGTCGCGGTACACGTGCGGCAGTCGGCGATCGCCGGCGAGCAGTTCGATATTGGGTTCCAGAATAAACGCCCTTGGCGAACCTCCCCTCTCCAACGTTAGGCGTACAAGATATTCGCGGCTCAGCATCGTGGGCCGCGCGCGATACTCCCAGGTCAGGCCTAGGGCATTCAATCTGCCCGTCCCTGCGCAAATGGGATTCACCTGCAAGAATAGGAACTGTTGCGGCGGCGTGAGATCGGCGCGGGAGGATCGTTTCATCACCGATCGCCAAAATAGGTGTTTTTGAGAACCGGCGTGGCGGCCGCGCTGCTTGTCAACGTGAGTCCTACGGCGGGCGCAACGAAGAGCTTCTGAGCCTCACGTGCCGAGGAAATCGCATCAGTCCGTGAGTTCATCACGCGCGCCACGACCGTCCCACCATAGGAATCGACGAGGTTCTTGGTGATCCTGTCGATGCCGTCGATCTCGGCCAGGTTCTCGAAATCGGCAAGGGCCTTGGCATGCCAGTTATAGAAGGCTTCGACGCGCGCAGGCTCCGTATTCCACCGCTCGGCGAAATTCTCGCCGACTGTCGTTTCGTTTGCCACGACATACATCCGCCGTCCCTTCACCAAAGGGCGATCAATGAAATGCTGCATCATACGGATGGTCGCGATCACAACGTCAAGCTCGGTATCGAAACTGAATGTGTTGACACAGTACTCATAAGACTGCGCTGCCAGCGTCGTGATAATGATCGAGATCGGCGCCACGTCCTCCTGAATCTTCAGAAAATATATATCGCGGTGCCGTTTTAGCAATTGCACGATCCGGCACAGGATGCCTTTCGTGGGGCCGTGTACTGGGAACGGTTCGACGTTGGCCCGCTGATCGGACGTGATCGTCATTTGCACTTTGAGCCGGGGCAGCAGGCTGCCTCGCTGCTCGAACAGTTTTCGATAGCCCTTCGGATTGGTCGGCTTGAACTCACGCAGACTCTTGTCCGGCACCAGTTCTCCGCCATTCGGGCAATTCACGTTGATGATTGTCGGCGATACGTCCAAGTGAAAATCGCGGGCATAGTTGAGCCGCCAGCACCGCTTCTTTTCTTCAAGCATAGAGGCATAGCGCGCATTCTCCCGTAGGCGGTCGCCCACAATTCTCTTCAATTCAGCAGCCGGTCGGTCTGCCGAAAATTCGAGGACGAGGCAGATGACGTCTACGTCGAAATCTTCTTGTTCGATCGGCTTGGTCGTTGTCCCGAGGCCTGCCGATCCATGGGCGTAGACATCGATCCGCCGCAACAATGGATTACTAGATGCGGACAGCCAATCGCCGACCGTTTCGTAGCTGGTCTGCGCCGCGTTCATCTGCGTGGCCGTTGGCTCAAGATCACGACAAATATCGTCGAGTATGGAGTAGACCTCCGATTTTCGGAATAGATCGCTCTGCGAAGCGATGCTTCGGGAAAGCTGGTTCACGGCATTACCTCGCGGAGTTTGTGTTCGGGGACGAAGGGCTCCGCCGGCTGAGTGAAAAATATTGGCTCGATCCGCGTCCGTTCACGACGGGCGGCCGCAACGCCCATGCCCTTGAGCCGAGAAATCTTGTGCGTATCGTCGAGCCTGAAGAAGTCCTTCGGTACGTCCGGACAAACGCGGAAGATGGCATCCCGATCATACTCGTGACCGGTCAAAAGCTTGGCGATGCCTAGGGCGCTGCGCGATTGGCCATCCATGAACAGGCGGGTGATGTCCCGCCCCAAGCCAAAAACGCCTGGTGCTTCGCCAATCATGTAGACTTCATTGGCGCAGCCAAGGCTGAGGATGCGCAAACTGCTCGCGGGCCACCCGAGAAGCGTGATCGCTTCGACAACGGCGATGTCGATTGGGTTATTACACCAGGTTCCGCCATCGAGTAGCCCGATGTCGTCGACGGTGCGATGCCGTTTGAAATAGGTCGGTGCCGCCGCCGTCGCCATTGCGGCGTCAAGCGCAGGTTTCTTGTAATCCGTTTTCAGTCGCTGATGATGCGCCGTCTTGTAAATATAGACGCTCCGGTGGTCAGCATCCCATGCCGGTATCACCAGCCGCGTCCGCGCGTCGCCGATCCTTTTGTTTTGCAACACTGATGCCAGCTCCGCGCGCAGCAGATCAGCATCGTGCTTCGGAGCCACGAGATGTTTTATTACGCGCCAGATGTCGCCAAGACGACCAGCAAGCGGCCCGCTTGCCTGTCCAAAAATATGACTTCCGCGCTCAACATAAAGATCAAGAAGCTCTTTGGCTGTGAGGCCCATGGCAAGGCCGATGGCCAAAATGCCCCCTGTCGACGTCCCGGCGATCAGATCGAAATACTCCCCGATCGGCCGGTCCAAATCGTCTTCCAGCGAGGCCAGGAAGGAGGCCGGCTGAGTTCCCATGATGCCCCCGCCGTCGATACATAATATTCGGCGCATTAGCTGGTACTCAGAGATGTCACCCGACGCTTCCATATGGTTACCCCTTGGGCGGAAACGGATCATTCCCGTAGGAATTGCGATCGCGAATCTCTCCGTTCGGACGGTGGATCACGACTTCACTTCTTTGGTTGATGGCAATCTCGCGCGCCGCTCGCTCTGCTGCGGCCTGCGTATCGTGCGTTGAAGTTACCCGCTCATTGCCCGCACCGCGCACGGCCCATGAGCCGTTGTGGGGGACGACATGCTGATTCTTTCCAGTCATGATTAGCTTCCTTCTCTTTCCTTGACCTGAGTCGCGAACCGTAATACGTTTTTATACGGCCTGTCACAGGCTTAGCTCCAAAAAAGGCCCAATCAAGGGCCGACGATCTACAGCAGAAAGCCTATACGAACTGTCATGACCGAGTCAAGCACGCCCGCCGACTTTTCCTCCCGCCTGCGGCTCATCCGCGAACAAAGAGGAATGAGCCAGTCCGAACTTGGCCGTGAAGCTGGCATGCAGCCGTCTGCCATAGCCCATTTTGAAGCAGGCCGCCGCAAGCCCTCTTTTGACAACGTGCGCGCGCTCGCCAAAGCTTTGAAGGTGACTGGCGACTACCTGCTAGGTACCAAAGCCACCACGACGGCTTTTCGGGACGAGGATAAGCTGACCTCCAAGGACCGCGTCTTCATCCAGAACATCATCGACACGATGATCAGCGGCAAGAAGTGAACCCGTGGCCGGCTTTAGACTCAAGATGGCGACGCTACACGGTGAGAAGATCGCCGAGGAGTTCGGTTTTACTCAGTTTCCGATCGACCCAAAAGAGATCGCGCGTCGCAAAGAAATCGAAGTGGTTGCAAAGCCAGCCGATTTGAAGGGTGTATCAGGCGCCATCATTTTCGCAGGCGACGCGGTCACTATCATTTATTCGAATGAGTTTCAGAATACCGGGTTCGAGAATTTCTCCATCGCTCACGAGCTGGGCCACTATTTCCTCCCAGGTCACCCAGAGGAAATCGGCACTCAGGGCGGTAGCCATGTGTCGCGAGCCGACTTTACACAAAGCACCTCGATAGAGCTGGAGGCCGATCATTTCGCGAGCGGGCTTTTGATGCCAACGACGTTGGTACGCCGTTTCCTATCCCGAAATCAAATCGGCCTGGAAGGAATCTTGAAGCTTGCAGACAAGGCGGGCTGCTCTTGCACTTCGGCAGCCATCCGTGCAGCCGAAGTCGGCGCCTATCCGATCGCAGTGATCGTATCCCAAGGCGAACACATCGCCTATTCTTTCACATCCAATTCGTTCAAGGAGCTGGGCAAGCTCGCCTTTCTGAAAAAGGGAACACCGCTTCCCGATAGCGAAACGCTACGATTTAACCGCGACCCATCAAACGTTCAGCTTGCAAGGCGGATCACCGCTGAAACGACGCTCCAAGTCTGGTTTGATTGCCCGAACGCTTTAGCGCTGGACGAAGAGGTCATCGGATTGGGCAAGTATGGCTACGCTCTTACGGTCCTGACTAGCGAGGCCCTACCGGAAGACCCAAGTGAACATGAAGACGAGGATACCCAGCTTGAAGAGCAGTGGACGCCTCGGTTTGCTTACCGTCGATAAAGGGCAGAACCATCCAAAAGTTTGGTCAATATTCGGATCGTCTGCAATCCCCGTCATGAAACGACAAGCGGTCGGTCTAGAACCGGCCCCATAATGGCCCTTCCAACGATCTTCTACAAACCTTCGACATGCTGAGCACGCCGCCTTTCACCTGTCTTTGCACGCTACGCTACGACGCCGGCAAATCCTTGTTGAATCTGCCCTAAATCGGGCTCTTTTAATCGACCCCGCGAGGGGAAGGATTGTCGATCCCCGCGGAATTCGGGGCGACATGAAGGCTTCGCGGCACAATTTGGAAGGCCTGGCGCGGGGCGCGCGGATGCTGCGCACGGCGCTGGGGCCGGCGATCGCCCGGTTCTTGGAAGACGCCGCCGTCGTCGAAGTGATGCTGAACCCGGACGGTCGCATCTGGATCGACCGTCTTTCCGAGGGGCTGTCTGACACGGGCGAGCGGCTGTCGCCAGCCGATGGCGAGCGTATCGTGCGCCTCGTCGCCCACCATGTCGGCGCCGAGGTCCATGCCGGGGCGCCGCGTGTCTCGGCGGAGCTGCCCGGGACGGGGGAGCGGTTCGAGGGGCTGCTCCCTCCAGTCGTCGCCGCGCCGGCCTTCGCAATCCGCAAGCCCGCTGTCGCGGTGTTCACGCTCGATGATTATGTCGCGGCCGGGATCATGTCGGCGGGACAGGCCGACGCGTTACGCCGGGGCGTCGCGGCCCACGCCAATATCCTCGTCGCGGGTGGCACCTCGACCGGCAAAACCACGCTGACCAACGCGCTGCTCGCCGAGGTGGCGAAGACCAGTGATCGCGTCGTCATAATCGAGGATACGCGCGAACTGCAATGCGCCGCGCCGAACCTCGTCGCCATGCGGACCAAGGACGGCGTCGCCTCGCTCTCAGATCTCGTCCGCTCATCCTTACGCCTGCGCCCCGACCGGATTCCGATCGGCGAGGTGCGCGGCAGCGAGGCGCTCGACCTCCTCAAAGCCTGGGGCACCGGCCATCCCGGCGGTGTCGGCACGATCCACGCCGGCAGCGCCATCGGCGCGCTGCGCCGGATGGAACAGCTCATACAGGAAGCCGTGGTCACTGTGCCGCGCGCGCTGATCGCCGAAACGATCGATCTCGTCGCCGTGCTGTCCGGTCGCGGTTCTGCACGCAGCCTGTCCGAACTTGCCCGCATCGAGGGCCTCGGCCCCGACGGCGATTACCGCGTCGTGCCCGCCGTCATGGAGGGCGACGGCGGTGCGGCTTTCCCCTCCCAGCCCCTCAACACCGACTTCGAAGGAGACTCCCTGTGATCCAAGCCTTGCGCTTCTCGCGCTTCAATCAGGCCCGCAGACGCCTCGCCATGACCGTATCGGTTGCCACGCTCTCCATGATGACGGCCGCCCCGGCCCATGCCTCGGGCTCCTCCATGCCGTGGGAGGCGCCGTTGCAATCCATCCTCCAATCGATCGAAGGGCCGGTCGCCAAGATCATCGCGGTGATCATCATCATCTCGACGGGTCTGGCGCTCGCCTTCGGCGACACATCGGGCGGGTTTCGGCGGCTGATCCAGATCGTGTTCGGGCTCTCGATCGCCTTTGCGGCCAGTTCGTTCTTCCTGTCCTTCTTCTCCTTCGGCGGCGGGGCGCTGGTCTGATGGCCATAGTCGTCGATCAGAGCGGAGAGGTTCCGGGCTTCACGGTTCCGCTGCACCGGGCGCTGAGCGAGCCGATCCTGCTCGGCGGCGCGCCGCGCGCGCTGGCCATCCTCAACGGCACGCTCGCCGGCGCGGTCGGGCTCGGCCTGCGGCTATGGCTCGTGGGGCTGGGTCTGTGGGCCGTGGGTCATCTCGCGGCCGTCTGGGCGGCCAAGCGCGATCCGCTCTTCGTCGAGGTGGTGCGCCGCCATCTGCGCATCCCGGCCTATCTTGCAGTCTGAGGGCGCGGCCGTGATGAACCTCGCCGAATATCGCAACCGCAACGCCCGCCTCGCCGATTTTCTGCCCTGGGCGGCCTTGCTCAGCGAAGGCGTCGTCCTCAACAAGGATGGCAGCTTCCAGCGCACGGCGCGGTTTCGGGGGCCAGATCTGGATTCGGCCGTGCCGGCCGAGCTGGTCGCCGTCGCCGGGCGCCTCAACAACGCCTTCCGCCGTCTCGGTTCGGGCTGGGCGATCTTCGTCGAGGCGCAGCGCCATGCCGCCGCGACTTATCCGAACAGCTCATTTCCGGATTCCGCCTCCGCGCTGGTCGAGGCGGAGCGCAAGGCCGATTTCGAACAGGCGGGCGCGCATTTCGAGTCCGATTATTGCCTGACCTTCGTCTGGCTGCCGCCGGCAGAGGACGCCGCTCGCGCCGAGACCTGGCTCTATGAGGGCCGCGATACCGCCGGCGTCGATCCGCATGAGATCATGCTGGGCTTCATCGATCGCACCGGCCGGCTGATCCGCCTGATCGAGGCCTTCATGCCGGACTGCGTCTGGCTCGATGATGGCGAGACCCTGACCTATCTGCACGCCTGCGTCTCGACCAAGCGGCACCGCGTCCGCGTTCCCGAGACGCCCATGTATCTCGACGCGCTCTTGGCCGACCAGCCGCTCACCGGCGGGCTCGCGCCGCGCCTCGGCGATCAGCATCTGCGCGTGCTGACCATCATCGGCTTTCCGACCGCGACGACGCCCGGCCTGCTCGACGAGCTGAACCGCTTGGCGTTCCCGTATCGCTGGTCGACCCGCGCCATCCTGCTCGACAAGACCGACGCGACCAAGCTGCTTACCAAAATTCGTCGCCAATGGTTCGCCAAGCGCAAATCCGTCGCCGCGATCCTGAAGGAGGTGATGACCAACGAAGTCTCGGCTCTGGTCGACACCGATGCGTCCAACAAGGCGGCCGACGCCGATCTCGCGCTTCAGGAACTCGGAGCCGATTATGCCGGCATCGCCTATGTCACGGCGACGGTGACGGTGTGGGACGCAGATGCGCGCATCGCCGACGAGAAGCTGCGCCTCGTCGAGAAGGTCATCCAGGGCCGCGATTTCACGGTGATGCCTGAGACCATCAACGCCGTGGACGCCTGGCTCGGCTCCCTGCCGGGGCATGTCTATGCCAATGTCCGGCAGCCGCCGATCTCCACGCTCAATCTCGCCCATATGATCCCGCTCTCGGCGGTATGGGCGGGGCCGGAACGGGACGAGCACTTCGCGGCACCCCCGCTGCTCTTCGGCAAGACCGAGGGCTCGACCCCGTTCCGGTTATCCCTCCATGTCGGCGATGTCGGCCACACGCTGATCGTCGGCCCCACCGGCGCGGGCAAATCCGTGCTGCTCGCGCTGATGGCCTTGCAGTTCCGCCGTTACCGGCAAGCGCAAGTGTTCGCCTTCGATTTCGGCGGCTCGATCCGCGCGGCGGCACTCGCCATGGGCGGCGACTGGCACGATCTCGGCGGCGGCCTGACCGAGGGATCGGATACATCGGTCGCGCTCCAGCCGCTCGCCCGCATCGATGACCCGTCCGAACGCGCCTGGGCGGCCGACTGGATCGGCGCGATCCTCGCCCGCGAGCGCGTCGCCATCACGCCTGAAGTTAAGGAACACATCTGGACGGCGCTGACCTCGCTGAGCACCGCGCCGGTCGAGGAGCGCACCATCACCGGCCTCTGCGTGCTGTTGCAGGCGAACGACCTCAAACAGGCGCTGCGGCCCTATTGCATCGGCGGCGCCTGGGGCCGGCTGCTCGACGCGGAAGCCGAGCATCTCGGCGCGGCGACCGTCCAGGCCTTCGAGACCGAGGGGCTGATCGGCACGGAAGCTGCGCCCGCCGTGCTCGCCTATCTCTTCCACCGCATCGAGGCCCGGCTCGATGGATCGCCGACCCTCCTCATCATCGACGAGGGCTGGCTCGCGCTCGACGACGAGGGCTTCGCCGGCCAGTTGCGAGAATGGCTGAAGACGCTGCGCAAGAAGAACGCCAGCGTCATCTTCGCCACCCAGTCGCTCTCCGACATCGACGGCTCGGCGATCGCGCCCGCGATTATCGAGAGCTGCCCGACCCGCATCCTGCTGCCGAACGAACGTGCCATCGAGCCGCAGATCACCGCCATCTATCGCCGCTTCGGCCTCAACGACCGGCAGATCGAGATCATCGCGCGGGCCATGCCGAAGCGCGACTATTACTGCCAGTCGCGGCGCGGCAACCGGCTCTTCGAACTCGGCCTCGCTGAGGTGGCGTTGGCGCTCTGCGCTGCCTCGTCCAAGCCCGATCAGGCGGCGATCGCCGCGCTTTTCGATGCGCATGGCCGCGAGGGATTCCTCGACGCCTGGCTGCGCCATCGCAGCGTCGGCTGGGCCGCCGACCTCATTCCCAACCTCGCCAACAAGGAGAAGTCCCAATGAACCTAGGCCGCACCCGTGCGGCGCGGCTCGCCGCCGCGCTGCTGATCGTCCCCGTCGCCGTCGCACCCATGCTGGCGACGCCGGCGCATGCCGTCATCGTGTTCGATCCCTCCAACTATGCGCAGAACGTGCTCACCGCCGCGCGTTCCCTGCAGCAGATCACCAATCAGATCACCTCGCTTCAGAACGAAGCGCAGATGCTCATCAACCAGGCCCGTAATCTGGCGAGCCTGCCGTATTCGTCGCTCCAGCAGTTGCAGCAGTCGGTGAGCCGCACCCAACAGCTTCTCCAGCAGGCACAGAACATCGCTTATGACGTTCAGCAGATCGACCGGGCGTTCCAGACCAAATACGGCAATGTCCCCATGTCGGGGACGGACGCGCAACTCGTCACCGACGCCCGCTCGCGCTGGCAAAACACGGTCGGCAGCTTGCAGGACGCTATGCGGGTGCAAGCAACTGTGGTCGGCAACATCGATACCAACCGCACGCAGATGTCGGCGCTGGTCGGCGCGAGCCAGTCGGCGACTGGCGCTTTGCAGGCGACGCAGGCCGGCAACCAGCTTCTCGCGTTGCAAGCGCAGCAGCTCGCCGACCTCACCGCCGTCGTCGCCGCCAATGGCCGGGCGCAGGCCCTGCAATCGGCCGAGCAGGCGGCCGCCGCCGAACAGGGCCGCGAGCAGCGCCGCCGCTTCCTGACGCCCGGATCGGGCTATCAGCCCGGCAACGCGCAGATGTTCAACGGTCATTGAGGGCGGGGCGATGGACGGCAAAACCCTCGCGCGCCTGGGCGCCCTCGTCTTCGTCGCGCTCGCGGCGACCGTGACCGCGATCGAGATGACCCGGAAGGATGAGCGGCCAAGCAGCGCTCCGGCACAGGCGCATGCACCGACGGAGCGCGATCCGCTCGATGCGGAATTGGCCCGCTGCGGCGCCTTGGGCGAAGCCGGCGCGCGCGATCCCGTCTGCCTCAAGACCTGGTCGGACAATCGCCGCCGTTTCCTCGGCGTCACTGAGGGGACGGACTGACATGGGCGGCGCCGGCGTCATCGACCATTTCCTTGAGGTCTTCACCCGCTATATCGACGGCGGCTTCGGGCTGCTGAGACCCGAAGTGGCCTTCATCGCCTCGACGCTGATCGTCATCGATGTGACGCTGGCGGCCCTCTTCTGGTCCTGGGGCGCGGACGAGGACATCATCGCCCGCCTGGTGAGGAAGACGCTCTTCGTCGGCGTCTTCGCCTGGATCATCGGCAACTGGAACACTCTCGCCCGCATCGTCTTCGAGAGCTTCGCCGGGCTCGGCCTCAAGGCCTCGGGCACGGGCTTCGCCGTGGGCGACCTCCTGCGCCCGGGCAAGGTGGCGCAGACCGGCCTCGACGCCGGCCGCCCTCTGCTCGACTCGATCTCCAACCTGATGGGCTATTGGTCCTTCTTCGAGAACTTCATCCAGATCGCCTGCATGTTCTTCGCCTGGGCGCTCGTGCTGCTGGCCTTCTTCGTCCTCGCGATCCAGCTGTTCGTGACGCTCATCGAGTTCAAGCTGACGACGCTCGCCGGCTTCGTGCTGATCCCCTTCGGCCTCTTCGGCAAATCCGCCTTCATGGCCGAGCGGGTGCTCGGCAATGTCATCTCATCCGGCATCAAGGTGCTGGTGCTCGCAATCATCATCGGCATCGGCTCGACGCTGTTTTCCGAGTTCACGACGGGGTTCGGCGGCGCGACCCCCACTATCGATGAAGCCATGGCGATCGTTCTTGCCGCGTTGTCGCTGCTGGGCTTGGGCATCTTCGGTCCCGGCATCGCCAACGGCCTCGTCTCCGGCGGTCCGCAGCTTGGCGCGGGCGCGGCAGTCGGAACCGGTCTCGCCGCCGGCGGCATGGTCGCGGCCGGCGCGGCGAGCGTCGGGGCGGTTGCTTCCGGTGGCGAGGCGCTCGCAGGTGGCGCGGCCGCAGCTGCTCGCGGTGGCGCGGCGCTGGCGGGCGGCGCCTCCATCGCCTACGGCCTCGGCTCCGCCGGGCAAACCGGCGTCTCGGGCGTCGCTTCGGGCCTTGGCGGTGTGGCGAGTGCGGGCGCGCAGGCCGCACTCTCACCGTTGAGGCGGGCCGCGGGCCGCGCCGCCGACAGTCTGAGGCAGAGCGCCCAGTCCGGCGCGCGCACCGCCTTCACCACGACCGGCGGATCGTTGACCGCCGGCACGGTCGGCGGCGAGGCCGACGCCGCATCCTCAGCCTCGCCGTCCTCGGCCGACACGCCGCCCGCCTGGGCGCGGCGCATGAAGCGCGCCCAGACCCTGACCCATGGCGTCCAGGCCGCCGCCCATGCCGTGCGCAGTGGCGACAGCCATGGCGGCGGCTCCTCCATCACCCTTCAGACGAGCGACTGACCATGTTCAAGCGAGCCTCCACCCATTACGGCAAATCCCCCGAACCGGAGACGCCCTATCAGCGCGCCGCGCAAATCTGGGACGAGCGCATCGGCTCGGCCCGCGTGCAGGCGAAGAACTGGCGGCTGATGGCGCTCAGTTCGCTCGCGCTCGCGGCGGGGCTGTCCGCCGCGCTCGTCTGGCAATCCGCCAATGGCTCGATCGTGCCCTGGGTAGTGCAGGTCGACAGGCTCGGCCAGGCCCAGGCCATCGCCCCGGCCACGCCCGATTATCAGCCCAATGACGCGCAGATCGCCTTCCATCTGGCGCGCGTCATCGAGGAGGTCCGCTCGATCCCGGCCGATCCGATCATCGTGCGCCAGAACTGGCTGCGCGCCTATGACTTCACCGCGCAAGGCGGCGCTGCGGCGCTGAACGACTATGCCCGCGCCAACGACCCCTTCGCCAAGGTCGGCAAGCAACAGGTCGCCGTCGAGGTCGCCTCGGTGATCCGCGCCTCGCCATCGAGTTTTCGCGTGGCCTGGATCGAGCGCCGCTATCAGGACGGCGCGCAGAACGCGACCGAGCGCTGGTCCGCGATCCTCACCATAGCCGTGCAGCCGCCGCGCGACGCTGACACGCTCAGAAAAAACCCGCTCGGGATCTACATCACCGCCATCAACTGGTCGAAGGAGCTTGGACAATGACACCAGCATTCCGCGTAGCCGCCCCCTGGAGTGCAGGACGTCCGGCTTTCCTCAACGTCGTGCTTCCGGGTTTCCGTAAATCCGGCGTGCCGCTTCTGCTGCTTTGCACGTCGGCGCTCGCCGGCTGCGCCGGCTCCACGCCGCCGCCGGAGATTTCCTATGACGACGCCCAGCCGGCCGTCATCGCCGCCGATCCGCCCAAACCCGTGAAGGTGGTCGAACTGCCCAAACCCTTGCCCCTGCCGGGCCAGTTGAAGCCTACGGCCAAGGACGCAAAGCCCGAACCCGAGCCCGCCGATCCGGCCGCCCGCGTCAATCAGGCCAATGCCGCCGCGCGCGTCCAGCCAGTGCGGGACGGCTTCATCAACGCCATGCAGGTCTATCCCTTCGTCGATGGCGCGCTCTATCAGGTCTATGCCGCGCCGGGGCAGATCACCGATATCGGCCTGCAGCCAGGCGAAACCCTCGTCGGCTCCGGCCCGGTCGCCGCCGGCGATACCGTCCGCTGGATCATCGGTGATACCGAAAGCGGCACGGGCGCGGGCAAGCAGGTGCATATCCTCGTCAAGCCGACCCGGCCCGAGCTGATGACCAATCTCGTCATCAACACCGACCGGCGCACCTATCACATGGAACTGCGCGCCACCGAAAAGACCTATATGGCCTCGGTCACCTGGCAATATCCGCAGGATCAGCTCATCGCGCTGCGCCGGCAGAATGCCGAGGCGCAAGCTGCGCAGCCCGTCGCCTCCGGCGTCGATCTCGCCAAGGTGAACTTCCGCTATGAGGTGACCGGCGACCGCGCGCCTTGGCGGCCCTTGCGCGCCTTCGATGACGGCCGCCAGGTGTTCATCGAGTTCCCACGCGGCATCGGCCAGGGCGAGATGCCGCCGCTCTTCGTCGTCGGCCCGGAGGGCGACACGTCCGAACTCGTGAACTACCGGGTGCGCGGCCATTACATGATCATCGACCGGCTCTTCGCCGCCGCCGAATTGCGCTTCGGCGCGGCCAAGAATCAGAAGCGCGTGCGCATCTCCCGCACCGACGGCGTGCGTAGCGGCCCGTTCTCCTGGTTCCGGCGGCCCGACAGCGACACCAACCCGGCCGCCAAGCAGCATGAGCGCGGAGGATCGCCCTCGTGAGCGACGATCTCGACGCCGATCAGGGAGACCGCGAGGCGCGCGCCCGTGACCCGGAGCCCGCCGCCCCTATGCGGCTTCGCCCCGAGCCGCCGCGCGTCACCCGTCTGTCGCGCAAGGTGCTGGCAGGTCTTGGCCTCATTGCCGGTCTCGGTCTCGGCGGCGCTCTGATCCTCGCGCTCCAGACCCGCAAGGACGGCCCGGCCGGACCGGAACTTCTCGCGACCGACAGCCGCGCCACGCCGGACGGCCTCGCCGCCCTGCCGAAGGATTATGCGGGCGTCCCGAAACTCGGCCCACCGCTGCCCGGCGATCTCGGTCGCCCGATCCTCAGCGCGCAAGAGTCGGGCAAACCGGTTGCGACCCCGCCCATCGCCATGCCCAACACCGGCCTCGGCCAGGAGGAGCAACGCCGTCTTCAGGAGATCGAAACCGCGCGCACCGCGCGCCTGTTCGCGTCGACCGAGACCAGGCCCGCCAACACCGCGCCCGCGCCGACCACGACGGCACCGCCCCCGCAGCCGGATCTCGCCAGCCTCGGCCTCGCGCCGCAGCCGGCGACGCCCAGCGCACAGGAGCGTCAGTCGGCTTTCCTCACCCAGGCGCCTGACAAGCGCACCGTTGCGCCCGACCGCGTTGCCGCGCCGGCGTCCGCCAATGTGCTCCAGGCGGGCGCCGTCATCCCCGCCGCATTGATCACCGGCATTCGCTCCGACCTCCCCGGCCAGATCACCGCGCAAGTGACCGAGAACATTTACGACAGCCCAACGGGCCGCATCCTCCTCGTGCCGCAAGGCACGCGCATCATCGGCCAATATGATAATGGCGTCGGCTTCGGGCAGCGCCGCGTCTTGCTCGTCTGGAACCGGCTGATTTTCCCCAATGGCCGCTCTATCGTGCTTGAGCGCCAGCCCGGGACCGACGCCGAAGGCTATGCCGGCCTTGAGGACGGCGTCGATTACCATTGGGGCGAGTTGTTCAAGGCAGCTGCGCTCTCCACGATTCTGAGTGTCGGCGCCCAAGCCGGTTCATCCGGAAACGACAGCGACATCGTCCAGGCTCTGCGTCAAGGTGCGTCGCAAAGCATCAGCCAGACCGGCCAACAGATCGTCAGTCGCCAGCTCACTATCGCGCCGACGCTCACCATCCGCCCGGGTTTTCCCGTGCGCGTCCTCGTCACACGCGATCTCGTCCTCGAACAATATTCTGATTGAGCATGATCTTGCCCGCAAACCGGTTGCCACTTTGCGGGATCATGCAATGGAGGCTGACATGGCGAAGCTGAAACTCTCCCCCATTGCCGACGACAAGCCAGTCAAAGTCTCGGTGGAACTACCCGCCGCTCTCCACCAAGACCTCATCGCCTATGCTGAAATCCTCGGCCGCGAGGCTGGGCAGAAGCCCGCTGACCCCGTGCGCCTGATCGTTCCCATGCTGGAGCGTTTCATCGCGACGGATCGGGGGTTTGTGAAAGCTCGCCGCGTCGCTGGCCCTCGCCCGGCTCCCGGGGCGAATTCGACGGACTGACCATGGACGGCATGGTGCGGGCGAGATTGAGCAGACGGTGAAGGGCTGGATTGTCGTTATGCGGCGACCACACTGCCGAGAAGGGAAGAATCTCGCCGCTGATCGGCCGAAACACCACGCCAGGAAACCCTGCCGCGATCGTCGCCTCACTCGTCACCGTCAGCCCGCGCCCCAGAGCGACCAGATGCATCAGATTGTCCCGGCCGACAGCCTGCTGATCGATTTCTGGATGATGACCGAGATCGGCAAGCCGCTTGACGAGATAATCGTGGACCTCTTCCCCCGGCGCGCATTCGCTGACGATGAAGGCAGCCTCAGCGAGATCCTTGAAGCTCACTTCGTCACACGAAGCACAAGGATGGTTCTCGGGGAGCACCACAAAAATCCGCTCCGACCACAGATGCCGGTGTTCGCAGCCCGCCCATTCTGCCGTCCCCGTGATGAAGGCGATATCGAGCTGAAGACGGCGGATCGAGGCGACGTGCTCAGCCGGATTACCATCGATGAAGCTCAGCTTGACCAAAGGGTGGCGGGCGCCGAAGGCCTGGATCAGATCCGACAGAAACCCCGACGCCAGCGACGAAAAAATGCCGATCCTGACGTGACCGTCCTCGCCGCGACCGATGGCGCTGACCTCGTCACGCGCGAGTCCGATCTCCGAGAGCGCCTTGCGACCACGATGCACGAACTGCTTGCCGGCATGGGTCAGCATCACCCCACTCGACGTGCGGATGAACAATGCCGATCCGAGACGCTCCTCCAGTTCACGGATGCGCCGACTGATCGCCGATTCCTCGACGCTCAGCGCCGCCGCCGCCCGCCGAAAGCTGCCATGCTCGGACGCCGCAATCACATAACGGATGTGGCGAAGCTGGATCGGCAAACCGTCGCGCTCCTCAAAAAAGGACATGGATCGAGCGCGCACTTGGTAAAAGTCAAAGCGCCGCCGTCTCATTCAAGTAAATCAGATGTCTGTTTACGGATTCTGACCGCGATGCTCTCGTATTCGTGAGATTAATAATTTTTTCTCGATTTTCTTCTCCTACGCGCCAGTAGCCAAGTCTGGCAAAGATTGGTATTCTTTGACCGTCCGAATCGGAAAGGGAAGGCCCATGCCGGATGCCATTCTGACCTTGCCGGAAGTTGCCGCGTTGTTGAAGGTGGCCGAAAAGACCGTCTACACGATGGCGCAGCGCGGCCAGCTTCCCGCGTTCAAGGTCCGAGGCCAATGGCGGTTCAAACAGTTAGATCTCGACCGCTGGATCGAAGATCAGAAAGCTATTGTGAGAAGCGAAAACTCGAAGGGTGACGCGCATGACTGAGCACTTCTTCGAGAAGCCCATTCTCAACTCACCCTACGCTTTTCCCGCGCGGCATTGGGAATTGGACAAGGATGGTCAGCCGACAAACCGGATCGTCGACGCCCGCCGCCGCTCGGATCTGATCACGCCCGTTCCGAAGCCGAAAAAGCGCCGCCAGAATCTGAAGCAAGCCTCGCTGGTGCTGGGTGGCGACGATGATCTGTCAACCGAGGAGCAGGAATACAACCCGACGCCGATCATCAACGAAATCCGGAACTATGTCGAAACCTGGCGTAATCTGCCCAACCCGGATCAATGGCTCGTAACGCCGGAGACCGCGCGCCTCCTGAAGCATTGGCGGCACCACACATTTGAGGGCATTCGCCCGTTCTTCTGTCAGATCGAGGCGGTCGAGACGGCGATCTGGCTCACTGAGGTTGCGCCGAAGCTCGGGCCGAGGGTCGGAAAATTCTGGGCGCATATCAAAGGGGCGAACGAGCAGGCCAATCCCGAGCTGCTGCGGCTCGCCTTGAAGCTTGCGACTGGCGCCGGCAAGACCACGGTCATGGCGATGCTGATCGCTTGGCAGACGGTCAATGCCGTGCGCCATCCGGGCGCCAAATCTTTCTCACGCGGCTTCCTGATCGTGGCGCCGGGCATCACCATCCGCGACCGCCTGCGCGTCCTCATCCCCAATGATCCGGAGAGCTATTACAAACACCGGGAGATCGTGCCACCCGACATGCTGGCCGATATCGACCGGGCCAAGATCGTCATCACCAATTATCACGCCTTCAAGCTGCGCGAGCGCATGGAGATCGCCAAAGGCACGCGGACGGCGATCGAAGGGTGGCGCGGCGAAAAGCTGCAAACGCTGGAGACCGAAGGCCAGATGCTTCAGCGCGTCATGCCCGAATTGATGGGCATGAAGACCATCGTCGTGCTCAACGACGAAGCGCATCATTGCTATCGCGAGCGGGTGAAGGACGCGACCGGCGACACCGAAGAGGATTTGACAGGCGAGGAGAAGGACGAGGCGAAGGAAAACAACAAGGCTGCCAAGCTCTGGATTTCCGGCCTTGAGGCGATCAACCGCAAGCTCGGTGTCTCCCTGGTTTATGATCTGTCCGCGACGCCGTTCTTCCTGCGCGGTTCGGGCTATATCGAAGGCACGCTCTTTCCCTGGACGATGAGCGATTTTTCGCTGATGGACGCCATCGAATGCGGCATCGTCAAGCTGCCGCGCGTGCCGGTCGCCGACAATGTGCCGGGCGGCGATACGCCGAAATTCCGCAATCTCTGGGAGCATATCGGCAAGGGCCTGCCGAAAAAGGGCCGGATCAAATCCGGCAAGTCGCTCGATCCGCTCAATCTCCCAACCGAATTGCTGACGGCGCTCGAAGCGCTTTATGGCCATTACGCCCAGACATTTGCGTTGTGGGAAGAGGAAGGGATCGGCGTTCCGCCGGTCTTCATCGTCGTGTGCAACAACACGGCGACATCCGAGCTGATTTACAAATATATTTCCGGCTTTCATCGCGAGAATGACGATGGTTCTTCAACGCTGGAGAACGGCCGCCTCGCTTTGTTCCGTAATTACGATGATTTCGGCAATCGCATCGCCCGGCCGAACACGATCCTGATCGACTCGGCGCAGCTTGAATCCGGCGAAGCGCTCGACACGGATTTTCGCGACATGGCGGCCGATGAGATCGAACGGTTCCGCCGCGAGATGATCGAGCGCACCGGCGATATCCGCGCGGGCGAGACGATCGACGAGGCCACGCTCTTGCGCGAAGTGATGAACACGGTCGGCAAGAAGGGCAAGCTAGGCGAGCAGATCCGTTGCGTCGTCTCGGTCTCGATGCTGACGGAGGGGTGGGACGCCAACACCGTCACCCATATTCTGGGCGTGCGCGCCTTCGGCACGCAGCTTCTGTGCGAGCAGGTGGTGGGGCGAGGCCTGCGTCGCCAATCCTATGATCTGAACGATGAGGGATTGTTCAATGTCGAATATGCGGACGTGCTCGGCATCCCGTTCGACTTTGCAGCCAAGCCCGTTGTTTCGCCGCCCGCCAAGCCGCGCGAGACCGTGCGCGTTCATGCCGTCAAACCGGAACGCGACCACCTCGCGATCATTTTTCCGCGCGTCGAAGGCTATCGCGTTGAATTGCCCAATGAACGGCTGGAAGCCCGTTTCGGCCCCGACCATGTGCTGGAATTGACGCCCGATCTCGTCGGCCCGTCGGTGACGAAAAACCAGGGCATCGTCGGCGAAGGCGTCGATCTGACGATCGATCATCTCACCGAGATGCGATCCTCGACGATCCTGTTCCACCTCGCCAGGCACCTGCTTTACAACAAATACCGTGATCCCGGCGAGGAGCCGAAACTGCATCTGTTCGGCCAGTTGAAGCGGATCACGCGCCAATGGCTGGAAGGCGGGTATCTCCAATGCACGGGTGGAACCTATCCAGCCCAGATCATCTACAAGGAAATCGCCGATATGGCGGCGGAGCGGATCAAGGCCGCGATCACGCTGAGCCTTGTCGGCGACAACCCGGTCAAGGCGATCCTCGATGCCTATAACCCGACCGGGTCGAGCGCTTATGTGAACTTCACCACATCGAAGACGACGCGCTGGCAGACTGATCCGCGCAAGTGCCAGATCAATTGGGTGGTTTGCGACAGCGACTGGGAAGCGGAATTCTGCCGCGTCGCCGAAGCGCATTCACGCGTGCGCGCCTACGTCAAGAACCAGGGCCTTGGCTTTGAGGTGCCCTATCTCATGGGCTCCAACCCGCACAAATATATCCCTGATTTCATCGTGCAGGTGAACGACGGCCAAGTCTCTAAAGAAGGACTGGCCGACCCGCTGAACCTGATCGTCGAGATCAAGGGCTTTCGCGGCGAGAACGCCAAGGAAAAGGCCAACACCATGCGCAGCTTCTGGGTGCCGGGGGTCAACAACCTTGGCAAGTTCGGCCGCTGGGCCTTTGCCGAATTCACAGCCGTCTACGAGATTGAGGCGGAGTTCAACATGCTGATTAACAAGCTTTGCGGGGGAGATAAGGCATGAAACGGGAGATTGTCATACAACTTACCGAAACTTTCGAAGGTCATGCTCAACAGACCGAAACCGGTGTGGACTACTGGCTTGCTCGGGATATTCAGCACCTGCTCGGTTACGCCAAATGGGACAATTTTGCGAATGTGCTGAGCAAAGCGAAAACGGCCTGTGAGGTCGCCGGGCATGACATAGGGGACCATTTTGCCGATGTCGGGAAAATGGTCGACCTCGGCTCCGGCGGTCGGCGGGAAATCGACGATGTGATGCTCACCCGCTTCGCCTGCTATCTCGTGGCGCAGAACGGAGACCCGTCGAAGCCCGAAATCGCCTTCGCGCAAAGCTATTTCGCGATCCAGACCCGCAAGGCGGAACTGATCGAGCAACGCATGCTCGAAGTCGAGCGGCTGAACGCCCGCAAGAAGCTGACGGCGACGGAAAAGGAGCTTTCCGGAGTCATATTCGAGCAAACGGGCGGCAATCAAGACTTCGCGCTCATTCGCAGCAAAGGCGATCAGGCGCTTTTCGGACGCTCGACCCAGGTGATGAAGGCGCAATGGAAGGTGCCCGACGGACGCCCATTGGCGGATTTCGCACCGACCATCATTCTCAAAGCGAAGGACTTCGCGACCGAGATCACCATTTTCAATGCGCGCGCCCACGCCATGAAAAGCGAATATGCGATCTCCGCCGAGCATGTGACGAACAATCAGGCGGTTCGCAAGACATTGCTGGATCGCGGCATTCGCCCGGAATCGCTGGCGCCTGACGAAGACATCCGGAAAGTCGAGCGACGCGTCGCCTCGGAAGAACGCAAGACCTTGAACAAGCCCGACCGGCTGGATGACTGACGCCATGGCCAGAGACCCGAAAAAATCGAGACCGATCGAGGTCACCGCGCTGAAGCACGACGCGGCCACGCGCCGCAACATCCCGACGGCGGAATTTGAAAGCGTGATGCGCGAAGAGGACAAGACACCGGTTCAGCTTAGCTATGAGCGCCGTAACCGCGATCTCGATCCGCAGCTCGTCTGGCGCGGCAAGGACGAGCAGGATTGGTCTGACCTCATCGTCCAGGCGCCGCCGCTTTACATTCAGGAAAAGGTGCACCCGAAGGTCATCATCGATGATCTGAAGCGCGAGGCGAAGAAACGCGCCGACGAGGCCGCGCCTCCGCCGCTCGATCTTTTTGCAGATTTTAACGGGCTGAGGGACAAGGAAGCCGCGACCGAGTTCTACCAGCACGACCAGCATTGGTCGAACCGGATGATCTCGGGCGATTCACTCTCCGTGATGGCGAGCCTTGCCGAGCGCGAGGGCTTGCGGGGGCAGGTGCAGTGCATCTATTTTGATCCGCCCTACGGAATCAAGTTCAACTCGAATTTTCAGTGGAGCACGACCTCGCGCGACGTGAAGGACGGTGCGAAGGATCACATCACGCGCGAGCCGGAGCAGGTTCGCGCCTTCCGCGATACGTGGCGCGACGGCATCCATTCCTATCTCACCTATTTGCGAGACCGGCTGACGGTTGCCCGCGACCTGCTTCATGAGAGTGGCTCGATTTTCATCCAGATTGGGGATGAAAATGTGCATCGTGTAAGAGCATTGTTGGATGAGGTGTTTGGCGATGAGAATTTCATCGGCTTGATCTGGTTTCGTAAGAAAACCATGCCTCTCGGAGCCACGTATCTTGAGAGAATGGGCGACTACATAGTTTGGTTTGGAAAAAACAAAGAAAAAACCAAATTCAGGCGGCTTTACAAGAACATCGATATATCTGGCGATTTCCATTGGAATTGGCGACAGGTAGATAACATCACACGCACTAAATTCTCTAAAGCTGATCTAGCTGGAAATCCGGCAGGCGATCCGTTGAGGCTCGTTTCGATGTGGCCTCCTTCCTTCAGTGCGAAGGATGTTTATGATCTTCCCTACCAAGGGAAGAAATGGCCACCAGCGCCGGGACAATGTTATCCGTCGGGCACTGAAAAACTTGAACGCGTCGCAAAGGCGGGGCGGTTTGAGATCGAAGGGAAATTTCTTCGATATGTTATGAAATTGTCGGACGATGATACGACAAAACTGAATTTGACTTGGACCGACACGGTTGGCGCTCGCGATCAGAGGTATGTAATAGAGACGAACGAGTTTGTAGTTCAGCGGTGTCTTTTGCTCACAACTGATCCCGGTGACTTGGTTTTGGACCCCACCTGTGGATCTGGAACCAGCGCCTATGTTGCCGAACAATGGGGGCGGCGTTGGATCACGATTGATACGAGCCGCGTCGCCGTGGCTCTTGCCCGATCGCGCCTGATGGGCGCGCGCTTCCCCTATTACCTCCTCGCCGATAGCCCGGAAGGGCAGCGCAAGGAAGGCGAGGTTACGCGCACGCCGCCCAAAACCACGCCGACGCGCGGCGATATCCGCCACGGCTTTGTCTATGAGCGTGTCCCCCACATCACACTGAAATCGATCGCCAACAATACCGAGATCGACGTGATCTGGGACAAGTGGCAGGGCGTGCTGGAGCCGCTGCGGGAACAGCTGAACATGTATCTGGGGCGCAGCCCGTCATTGCGAGGAGGCGAAGCCGACGCGGCAATCCAGACTGGATCGCCACGCGCCTCCGGCGCTCGCGATGACGGGAAAGCCTGGGAGGAATGGGAAATTCCGCGCGAGGCGGATGCCAACTGGTCCTTCGAGGCGAAGAGCGCACATCGGGACTGGTGGGACGCGCGCATCGCCCGCCAAAAGGAGATCGACGCCTCGATCGCCGCCAAGGCCGACAACGAATATCTCTATGACAAGCCCTATGCCGACACATCCCGCGTGCGCGTGGCAGGCCCTTTCACGGTCGAAAGCCTTTCGCCCCATCGCACTTTGGCAGTCGATTGGAATGACGAGCTGGTCGACACGCTCGAAGCCGCCGAAGGCAAGCGCAAGGCGCAAGATAATAAGGGCTGGAAGGGCGATGCAGTCACCGACTTTGCGCATATGATCCTTGAGAACCTCAAGGCCGCAGGCGTTCAGCAGGCGCACAAGGAAGACCGGATCAGTTTCACCGCGCTCACCGGCTGGCCGGGCCGCTTCATTTGCGCGGAAGGGCTTTTTATGGAGGGTGATCGCCAAAAACGCGCGGGCGTCTTCATTGGCCCGGAATTTGGCACCGTGTCGCGACCCGATCTCGTCGCCGCCGCGCGCGAGGCGGGGGATGCGGGTTTTGACGTGCTGATCGCCTGCGCCTTCAATTACGATGCGCATTCCGCCGAGTTCGACAAGCTCGGCCGCGTGCCGGTCCTGAAAGCCCGCATGAACCCCGATTTGCACATGGGTGCGGACCTTAAGGCAACGGGCGCGGGCAATCTGTTCGTGATTTTCGGCGAGCCCGACATCAAGATCGAGGATGCCGGAGACGGCCTGATCCGCGTCAAGGTGTTCGGCGTCGATGTGTTCAAGCCGCAGACCGGAGAGGTGATGAGCGAGGGCACCGACGGCATTGCGCTATGGATGCTCGATACCGATTATAACGAGGAGAGCTTCTTCGTCCGCCACGCCTATTTCCTCGGCGCGAACGACCCCTACAAGGCTCTCAAAACAACGCTGAAGGCGGAGATTGACGCAGAAGCCTGGGACAGCCTCTATTCCGACACGTCGCGCCCGTTCGCGAAACCCGCCTCGGGCCGCATCGCCGTGAAGGTCATCAATCACCTCGGCGACGAGGTGATGAAAGTGTTCGGGGTGGAGTGATGGAGTTCAGGATCGCGGACACGTTCACCGACAGCCTGGGGCGGCTGACGGCGCAGGAGCAGAAGGCGGTGAAGACCACCGCATTTGATCTTCAGATGGACCCGTCCGCGCCCGGCCTATCTTTCCACAAGCTTGATCGCGCCAAGGATACGAATTTCTGGTCGGTGCGGGTCAATGCCGATCTCCGCATTATCGTTCATCGCACAGCGGCAAGCCTGTTGCTGGCTTACGTCGATCATCATGATGCCGCCTATCGCTGGGCCGAGCGCCGCAAGATCGAGCGCCATCCGACCACCGGCGCCATGCAGCTCGTTGAGGTGCTTGAGCGCATTGAAGAACAAAAGCTGGATCGTTTTGCTCAATCCGATCAGCCGGATATCATCTATCCTGTTCAACCCGATACAAAGCCGCTGCTATTCGACGAAGTGTCGGATGAGAGGCTGCTCTCTTACGGAGTGCCACCAGATTGGCTCTTGCAAGTCAAGGAGTCGACTGAAAATACGTTGTTCGACACACTCACGCACCTGCCTCAGGAAGCGCAGGAGGCCTTGCTCAAACTTGCAGTCGGCGAGACGCCCGATCCGCCGACGCCGCTCGCAGCCGATGCGGATCCCTTCACCCATCCGGATGCACAGCGCCGGTTCCGCGTGCTCACCAATGTCGAGGAGCTGCGTCAGGCGCTGGATTATCCTTGGGATAAATGGGCGGTCTTCCTGCATCCGGCGCAAAGCGCGCTAGTGACACGCGCGTTCTCCGGCCCGGCGCGCGTTTCCGGTTCAGCCGGAACGGGGAAGACGGTCGTCGCTTTGCATCGCGCCGTGCATCTCGCCCGCCGTGACCGGGGCGCCCGAATTCTGCTGACGACGTTTTCGCGCCCGCTCGCTGATGCCTTGCGCAGGAAGCTCGCAAGCCTCGTCTGCGCCGAACCGGACATCGCCGCCCGCATCGATGTGAAGGCGATCGGCGATGTCGGCGCCGATCTTTACCGCGCGCATGTCGGCGAGCCGATGATCGCCGCGCCCGACCTCATCGGACGTTTGATCGCCATTGCAGCGGGCGCGGTTGGCGGACACACATTCCCGCCGCGCTTCCTGCAGGCGGAATGGACCGACATTGTCGACGCCTGGCAATTGACGACCTGGGAGGCCTATCGCGATGTGGCCCGGCTCGGCCGCAAGACGAGGATCGGCGGCAAGCAGCGCGAGATGCTCTGGGCGATTTTTGAGCGTGTGCGCGCCGCATTGACCGAACGCGAACTGGTGACGCAAGCCCAGATTTTCGGCCGCCTCGGCGATCTCCTGGCGCAGGGAAGCACGGGCCCCTACGACCATGCTGTGGTCGACGAGTCGCAGGATCTTGGCGTCGCCGAGGCGCGGTTTCTGAGCGTGCTGGCCGCAGGCCGCCCCGACGGGCTGTTCTTCGCCGGCGATCTCGGCCAGCGTATCTTCCAGCAGCCCTTCTCCTGGAAGGCACTGGGGATCGATGTGCGCGGCCGTTCCTTCACGCTGCGGATCAATTATCGCACGTCGCATCAGATCCGTTCGCGCGCGGATCGGCTGCTTCCGCCCTCAGTATCCGATGTCGATGGCAATAGCGAGGGGCGGCGCGGAACCGTCTCGATGTTCGATGGTCCATCGCCGCTGGTGGCGGTTTGCCAAGATACGCGTCAGGAGGCCGAGGTTGTCGGCACATGGATCGCGCAACGCCTGAGCGGTGGCTGCAAGCCGCACGAGATCGGCGTTTTCGTGCGCTCGCTGGCCGAACTCGATCGCGCCAGGGCGGCGCTGGCGCAAGCGCAGGCGCGCTTCGTCTTGCTCGGCGCCGCGATGGAGGTTGAAACGGGCTGCGTCGCCATCGGCACGATGCATGAGGCCAAGGGTCTCGAATTCAAGGCCTGCGCCGTCGTGGCCTGCGATGATGAGATCGTGCCCCTGCAATCGCGCATCGAGAACGTCACCGACGATGCCGATCTGGAAGACGTCTACGAGACCGAGCGGCATCTGCTCTACGTCGCCTGCACCCGCGCCCGCGATCACTTGCTCGTCACCGGCGTCGATCCGGTTTCGGAATTCCTGGACGATCTTCAGGCGCCGACACCGCCGATGGCGCGATGAGGTTCCGTCCGATCACGGCGTCGCGGACAAAAAGGACATCGTGATCTCCTTTTGGGTACCCCACTCCCCTTCATCTTCGCTCACAGCTCACCCAAATCCTCTGGCAGGATCTCCGCTAGAAATCTGCACTATTCTGTGAGTTGCATATGCCCCGCTCGCCGCGCTGACGTGAGTGAACTATTGTCGCCTTGCCGTCGAGAATGTCCGCCATCTCCTCAGCGACGCGGTCAGCCGCCATGCGTAGTGCCTCGTCGATGTGGACATAACGTTGGGTGATGCCGCGGGAGGCGTGCCCTAGAAGGGCAGCGATGGTCAGCTCGGAGAAACCTAGATCTCCGGCAAGACTTGCAAAGGTGTGGCGTAGCGTGTGTGGCGTGACATCGGTGAGCTTGGCGCTTTCGCAGATCCGGTCGAGTACACGAACGACCCCGATGAAATGCCCGTCACCCCAGTCTGCCGGAAAGAAGAATGGCAACTTCGTTCTGGGCTGATTGAGCAACAGGTTGACGGCGGCCTGTCCGATCACACGGGTCTGCGCACCGCTTTTCGTATCTGGAAAGCGGATCGCGCCGTCTTCTTCGTCAAGCCAAGACCGCTGGACACAGAGACCCTCCATGCGACGGAAGCCGGTCAATAGAAGAAAGCGGATCGTCGCAAGCCCGGTCGGATGATCACCATCCTGTGAGGCCTTCTGCAGCGCATTGCCGAGACGTTCGATCTCAGCGCGGCTCAGTCGCCGCTCGCGTGGTGTGCCGGTCAGCCGACGTGCGCCTTTAGCAGGATTCGCGGGAACCTTTCCGACCCGCACCGCATGTTCGAAGATCGCATGCAGTGTTGAAAGTGTTCTGCCTGCGACACCCTCGCCACCTGTGGTCGCGCCGCCACGGCCGCCTTTGCGCAGTTTTGCGGTCTTTCCAGCGGCGATATCGGCTTGAGCAACTTCGATATCGCTGAGCTTGAGAGCGCCGACTTGGCGACGTCCGAGCAAGGGCTTGATATGCGTCTCGATGCGGCTGCGATCCATGGCGAGGGTTGAAGCCTTGATTGCCCGGCGGCGCCGACCGAGGATCCGTCCCGTTTCGGCATTGGCGAGGTACCAGTCGCAAAGCTCGGCAACGGTAATACGCTCGCCAGTCTGTGCCTCTGTAGCGAAAGGGTCGATACCTTTTGACACCGCGACCAGCTTCTCATGCGCGAGAATGCGGGCCTCCTCCACGGTCATTAAGCCGAAACGACCTATAACCGAGCGGCGCAGCCTTCCTTCCGTCGTTCGGTACTGAATGACGAAGCTCTTGAGGCCTGACGGCATGACCTGAACGCCGAAGCCACGCAATTCCTTGTCCCACACGAACGCCTCCCTAACCTTGGCACCAGGCTTCGCCGGCTTTGGAGGCTTAAGAGCGTCCACGACGCGCTTCGTGATGCGTTCTGTGGCCATTTTGGTCGCCCTTCGGTAATTTGATTAGAACGCCCCAATCATATCGAATTCAAAGCAGATTCCAATCACTTTCGATCTGGTCGCGGGTTACCTTGGCGCAAAATTGGCGATGACCAATTTTCCAAGTGACTGTTTTGTCGTATAAATCGTGATTCCTCGTATAAAATCGGACTGTAGAGAAGATCACGAGACACCTTGCCAAGGTTGGGGTCAAGGGTTCGAATCCCTTTACCCGCTCCAGTTTTTCTTTATATTCCAAAGAGATACGAGGTTTGCTTTTTTAAGGGCTGCCCTCGTTTTGGGTCTGGTCAACACTTGGTCAACACCAAAAACAAAAATCCTCTCCCCTTCTGTTCACGCCCACAATTGCAAAAGAGCTGTTCGTCTATGGCGTGCGATGCGGTGGCTTATCAGCTCCGCAGGTATCGTGGGGGTGCTTCCCGTCATGCGTGGCCTTGCCTACTCTGGCTGTCATCCGCCTGAGCCTGATCTCATCCCAGATGACCCACGGGATGCCGATGGCGAGGGCGATGAAAAACCACATCACCTCAAACCACATCAGGCCGTTGGCAAACCAGACCAGCCCTTCTCCCATGCCCGTTGCTATCCCCTCGCCATATCCTGCCATGGTGTGATCCTCTCATTACCGTGCGGACACGTAAGCACGGAATGAGCATGGCATGAAGGGAATAATCCGCACACTCTGTGCTGATGAAGATATTCGCCCAACGCCTCAAAGAGCAGATTACCCGCCTTGGCCTCTCCAATGCGCAGGCCGCGCGTCGTGTCGGTATCTTCGAGCGTAGGTTCAACAATTACTCCAATGATGAGCGGGAGCCTGATCTGGCAACGCTGGCCAAGATCGCTGTATCGCTAGAGACGAGCGTTGATGTCCTTCTCGGCATTCGTGACGTGCCTGAACGGAATGAATGGCAAACTCTGCTGGATCGTCTCACCTCCGCAGCCCGCGCTCTTCCGAAGGAGGAATTGGAAATCATGACGATCCAGGTCGAGGCAGTGGCGGCCAAGCACAGGAAACCTTCATCGCCTGACCTTTGAGGGGAAATCCCTCTACAAAAATCCCCGCCAATTCCATGCGCCATGCAGAGCCGTTACGATGGCTAATGCCACACAACCCCGAAATTCATCAGGGAATGGCGTGGGGGAGGCGCGGGGATTTGCTGATCGCCCGCAACCGTATGGCAGGGCTTTACAACGCTTCCATAACCTCTTCTTGCTCCCGCCTCATTGATCGCACGGCACAGGCAAAACCACCCACCCTTCAGGGGGATGATCCCTCAACAGCGCCCTGACAGGAATGAAACCACTCAGGATCGCCTTGACCAAGAGGTGCTGATGGATTGGATCCTGATCAGGAACGGGCGTTGGCGGGGCTGTGGCATTGACTGACTTAAAAGCTCGGGACACGCTATCCTGTGAAATTAATTGCATAAAGCCTTTATTATTTTTCAGTTCTACTTCTATTCTATATTACCAAGCGACTCATGGAAGATTACAAATGTTATTCACTCACTATCATAGCCAGTATCTCGCCCACCGCGTAACACTTGATGGCGTGGATGATGACGCATTTGCAAATTTGCAAAATCGTTGTCGACAGCGCGAGTGCATATGAACCCTTGAGCGCATTGCCCAGATGCGTCCCTTCCAACACGAACGAGACGAGTGACATATGGCCTCTGATCAACTCCCTACCCACCAACTTCCTGCTCTTGGCGCGCACGCCTTTGAAGACCTGAAGCGCACGAATGAGCACGATGCGGAATACTGGAGTGCGCGTGAGCTTCAGCTCTTGCTTGGTTATAGCCAGTGGCGACGGTTTGCTGACGCCATCACTCGCGCTATCGAGTCTTGCCAAGCTTCTGGAAACAATCCCGATTATCACTTTGCCGCCGCCGGCAAACCGATCCCCGGTGGCAAAGGGGCTGTGCAGGTCGTGGATGATTTCCACCTCTCCCGTTTCGCCTGCTACCTTGTCGCGCAGAATGGTGACCCCCGGAAGCCTGAGATTGCGAATGCGCAGAAATATTTCGCCATTCAGGCGCGGCGGCAGGAACTGAATGACCAGTTGGCGGCGGATATGGAGCGGCTGGAATTGCGCAAGCAGGCTGGTGAGGAGTTCAAGGCTCTCTCGGGCGCGGCACGGCAGGCTGGCGTGCAGGATCGAATGTTCGGAGTCTTCCATGATGCTGGCTACAAGGGGCTTTACGGCGGGCTTGGCAACACGGGCATCAAGGTGCGGAAGGGCATCCCAGAGAAGGATGCACTGATGGACCGGATGAATGCTACCGAGCTTGCCGCCAACCAGTTCCGCATGACGCAGACACGGGACAAGCTGGCGCGTGATGGCGTGAAGGGTGAAGCCCGTGCAATCCGCACCCATGAAGATGTCGGCAAGGAGGTTCGCGAAGCCATCCGGCGTATCGGCGGCACTTTGCCCGAGCACATTCCGCCTGATGAGCATATCAAGCAAGTCGAGAAGCGTGTGAAATCGGCAATACCGAAGCTGGCGCTGGATGATAAAGACGCAGCTGGCCTCTTGGGCGATGCAGGCAAAGAAGATTGAGACGCGCATGACCCGCAAGCCGAAACTGGAACTGACATGGATTGGCAAGGAGGAGCGGCCGAGGCTGGAGCCGCGCATCCTGATCGAGGACCCGCCGAAGAGCCATCATGCCAGCAAGAAGCGTGATGGGGATACCCGGATGAAGCCAGACCAAAAGCTGTCCCATGCTGAGTGCCTTGCCTTAGCTGAGGCTCTCGACTTCTCGCAGCCTTTCTCCGGGCCGGTTCCTGTGCGGCCTTAGGGTGCCCATTCAAGCCTGCTTGAATGGGGTCCTGTGATCCCGTTTTTTGCCTTCCCGGATGCCATTCGGAAGATGATTTATACCAAAGGTCATTAACAATGACTCTTTGGTATTCCGTCCTGAATTTATCAAGCGATTGACTGCATTTGATAAATTCAGGGTCTTCAAAGGCCCCATGCGTCAGCATCCGGGGCCTTTGGTATTACACCACGAATGCCATCGAGGCGCTGAATTCATCGCTCCGCCGTGCCGTGAAAATCAGAGGCCATTTTCCAACCGACGAGGCCGCGATGAAGCTCATTTTTCTCGTCTTGCGCGATGTAGCCAAAGATTGGAAAATGCCTGCTCGCGAAGGTACCGAAGCAAAGTCCCAATTCGCGATCCTGTTCGAGGAGCGGTTCAAAATCGCATGAGGTTCAACCCGCCCCGAGCACAAGATTGCAGATAGTCCCGCGCCAGTCCCTCACTTGGGATCAGGGCTCGCAGTTCACATCCGTGGCCTTCACGGACCTGCTGAAAGCCCATGAGATTGCCATCAGCATGGATGGCAAGGGCGCCTGGCGGGACAACCACGCTTCGCGCAATTCCTTCGGGATCGTGGAAAGGCTCTGGCACACGATCAAATACGAGGAGGTCTATCTGCGGGCCTACGCCAGCGTCTCGGAGGCCAGGGCCTCGCTGGGGCGCTACATCGACGGTTTCTACAATACCCGCCGACCCCATTCGAGCCTTGGCCGGTTGACTCCGAGCGAGGCATACTTCAATGCGCTGCCATCCATCCAGATGGCTGCTTAACCGAGACAGGAATCCACTTAACGACAGTCCTGAAACTGCTCAAACAAACCGAGCCAGCTCTGTATAACCAATTTTTCACTTCCTCGTAGCTATAACTACAGAGACGATAAGCTATAGATATCCCAGCGAAAGCGGGAACCGTTTTCGCGTCCGGAGTTGTGTCACAACAAAGAGATAGAGCGTTTCAGGCGACTCAATCCTTATCGGAAACACCCCAGAAGATAGAGCGCAATGACAGTGCAGCAAGTACACTCATCTTACCCAAAATATCGTCCAGACATTGATGGATTACGTGCTGTTGCTGTGTTGGCTGTTGTTGCTTTTCATGCCTTCCCTAGCTGGGTAAGAGGTGGATTTATAGGTGTTGATGTCTTCTTCGTTATTTCTGGCTATCTCATATCAAATATTATATTTGAGAATTTAGACAGAGGTACGTTTAATTTTCGTGAATTTTATGCTCGTCGTATTAAGCGTATATTTCCATCTCTTCTTCTTGTTCTAATTACATGTCTTTCTTTTGGTTGGTTTGCCTTGCTATCAGATGAATATACGCAATTAGCTAAGCATGTAGCCGCAGGCACTGGTTTTGTTTCTAACTATATTTTGTGGAATGAAGCCGGTTACTTTGATAATTCAGTTGAAACTAAGCCATTGCTACATTTGTGGAGCTTAGGCATTGAAGAGCAGTTTTATATTGCTTGGCCGTTTTTTTATGGTTCGTTTGGAAACGTAAAATTAATCTTTTAAAAATTACCTCTTTTTTTGCTATTGCCTCTTTCATTTTCAATGTTAAGGGCATAAGTCACGATATGGTTGCTACCTTTTATTCTCCGCTGACACGTTTTTGGGAGCTGCTGTGCGGAAGTTTATTAGCTTTGGCTACATTGAAAAATAATAATTATTTCAATAACAACAAGCATAAAATTAATTACTATTTATCATATATTATTTACAGAGAAAATCAAGATGCTGACGGAGCAATTTTATCAAATATTTTTTCATTTGTTGGCTTGTTGCTATTGATGTATGGATTTTGGCGCATTAATAAGGAATTAAGCTTTCCAGGTAATTGGGCATTAGTGCCAGTCTTGGGAGCCTTACTAATAATTAATGCGGGTTCTAAAGCTTGGGTTAATCGCACAATCTTATCTAATAAAATTGCTGTCTGGTTTGGGTTGATCAGCTTTCCCTTGTACTTGTGGCATTGGCCAATACTGTCTTTTGCTCGTATTCTTGAAAGCGAAGTTATAAGTCTTAACATACGTATAGCGGCTGTATTTCTTTCTATTGTGCTTGCTTGGCTTACATATGAGCTTGTGGAACATCCTCTACGTTTTGGTAAAAGCGGTAGAAAAAAAGTTACAGCGCTTGTTGTGCTTATGACTATTGTTGGCGTATTTTCTTACTATTCATATCGTACAAATTTAATTCCTAGTGGTGCCGTTAAAACTTTAAGTGTTTCTAAACAAATAGGCTGGTATTTGCCTGTTGGCAGCCCTGAGCAATCAAACTTATGCCACCAAGCCTTTCCAGAGCGTGCTCTAATGACGTCAAAAGAGCGCGATGATAATTTCTGTTTATTACAAAAAAAAGGCATTCCTAATGTTGTCTTAATTGGTGATTCAATAAATCTTAGTTTTTTTCCAGGCCTAACAAAGTATAGTGATCATAATATTCTTGTCCTGTCAGCAAGTGCCGCAGCGCCATTTTTTAATGTCCGCACCACAGAATATGGTGATTCAATTAGATTGAATAATTATAAACTAACGAATCAAGCGCTTGAATATGCTATTAATAATGAAAATATTAAAGTTGTTGTACTCGGTTCGATTGCTAGCACTAGTCTTGTACTTTCAAAATCAGATTTCAAAATCACTGACGTATTAAATCCTAACAATGAGGACGCTCATAATATTTTTACGTCCTCTTTAAGATTAACTATTACGAAATTATTGCAATCTGGCAAGGAAGTAATTTATGCCCTACCAAATCCAATATTATCCTACGATATAAAATCTTGCCTCGGAAATATTCGTCCGATTCTAATTCCTGGTTATATCCCTAAGAGTTGCTCTCAACCTGTTGGTGTGTTTTTTCAAACTCAAGGTGGAGAAATTTATAAGGAGTGGGTTATGTCTGTGCTAAAGGAATTCCCACAAGTAAAAGTTTTTGATGCTTCTTTTTTATTTTGTGATTCTGATTATTGTTATGGAAGTAAAGATGGAAATATTCTCTACCGCGATAATGTTCACTTAAGTATTAATGGTTCAAGTCTTGTGGCGCCAAGGCTTCACGATTTAATAATTGATTCCCTGAACCGCTAAGTATTTTGTCTGTTAGAGCCTATCCACATCAAGTTGGATCATAACCGCAAGCTGCGAAGTAATACCAAAGGTCATTAACAATGACTCTTTGGTATTCCGTCCTGAATTTATCAAGCCATTGACTGCATTTGATAAATTCAGGGTCTTCAAAGGCCCCATGCGTCAGCATCCAGGGCCTTTGGTATAATTTGCACATTCGGTTGGCGTGTAGAGTTCGATGACGTCTCCAACTGCGGCCCAGAGGGCAGTGATTGTTCGCGCAGCCCGCGCACGGAGCAATGCCTTGAGTTTTGAGAAGGCGTTTTCGATCGGATTGAAGTCCGGCGAGTATGGTGGCAGATAGAGCAATTCCAGCGAAAGCATGCCCCCGCGAAGGCGGGGGTGGGAACCGGTTTCGCGCCCGGAATTGCGTCAAAACAAAGAGATAGAGCGAATGAAGTGAATACAAATTCGCTGAAAATGCTCTAGATGTGGAGCCTCAACAGGTTGTCCTCTTTTAGATTGAGGCGGCTGATGGGTGGCTTTGAGTTTAAGCTGCCGTGCGGCCGATGCCAATTGTACATATGGGTCCAGTCTGGCAGGTGCTGTTTTCGTTGATCTGAGCTCTGGTATGCACGCGCGTAGGCCCATTCTCTGAGGGCTG